>Ga0208019_1000760_pt1 | contig 17428 bp, 21 predicted proteins | sample CB_VirMetaG_5_FD_184540 | JGI IMG/M metagenome (GOLD analysis project Ga0208019, IMG submission 184540) | Freshwater to marine saline gradient viral communities from Chesapeake Bay - CB_1508_1D Viral MetaG (SPAdes) (version 4) | ecosystem: Environmental > Aquatic > Marine > Coastal | place: USA...
TGGTATGGTGGGCGCGCGGTTTTTGCCTAGTGGCAGGTGAGCAATAGTGGATAAGCTACTGATTGATCTAGGGAAAAAGGCATCGGGTCGCGGGCTCGCGATTGTGGTCGGCATGGCCGAATCGAATTTGAGCACGATGAAAGCGCGACAGATCTGGGCCGACTCCATGACGCTGGCCGAAGCCGCGCACGCGATCGTGAAGCACCTCGGCAAACGCGCCGCCGGTCTGGTGTCCGAAGAGGGGCTCGACCTGGTGCAAGAGCGCGCCGCGCTGGCGCGCGAGCAGCGCATCCAAACCGAAATGAAGAATGCTGAGCTTCGCGGCGAGCTGGTGCGCGCCGAGGAGATCCGTCGCGCCTTGTTCACCGTGGCCCGCTCAGCCCGCAACGGACTCCTCACCATTCCCGATCGCTTGGCGACGACGCTTGCCGGCGAGACCGATGCGCACAAGATCCACCAGCTGATGGAACGCGAAATCGAAAACGTGCTCGAGGAAATGGCGCAAGCCGGCCTCGATGCCATGCCGGAAGTGCACGCCGATGCTGATGCCGGCGCGGATTGATCACCCCAACGGCGACGCTTTGGTGCGCGGCGCCTATGTAGATGGGCTGCGCCCGGACCCGCGCGAGCCGATGTCGGAGTGGGCCGACAAGTATCGCGTGCTGAATCAGACCTATGCCGCCGAGCCGGGCCGCTGGCGCACCGAGCGGACGCCGTATTTGCGCGAGATCATGGACGCGTTTTCACCGACCGCGCGTTGCGAGTTTGTGGCGGTGATGAAGGGCGCGCAGCTCGGGTTCACTGAGATTCTCACCAACATGTTGGGCTACATCATCCACCGCGCACCGGGTCCGGCAATGATGGTGCAGCCAACCCAGAACTTGGCCAAGCGGTTCAGCAAACAGCGATTGGCGACCATGATCGACGACGTGCCGGTGTTGCGCGGCAAGGTGGCCGATCCGCGCGCACGCGACAGCGGCAACACCACCATGGCCAAAAACTTCGATGGCGGCGTGTTGTTCCTGGCGGGCGCGAACAGCGCGGCCGACTTGCGCTCGGCGCCGGTGCGCTACCTGTTGCTCGATGAGGTCGATGCGTACCCCTACGACGTGGACGACGAAGGCGACCCGATTGAGCTTGCGGTCAATCGCACCAAAACCTTCGCGCGGCGCAAGGTGCTGATTGGGTCGACGCCGACGGTCAAGGACGTGTCGCGGGTGGAGCGCGAATTTTTGAAAGGCGACCAGCGCTTTTTCGAGGTGCCGTGTCCGCATTGCGCCACACCGCAGTCGCTCGAATGGCAGCACATGAAGTGGGACAAGGACGAACACGATCAACACGACCCTGAAACGGCGTTCTATGCCTGCCCGCATTGTGGCGGCAAGATCGAAGAGCACCACAAAAAGCCGATGCTGGCGCAGGGCCAGTGGGTCGCGCGCAAGCCGGAAAACAACCTCGGCGATCGCCGCCGCAGCTATCACATCAATTCGTTGTATTCGCCCTGGGAAAGTTGGGCATCGCTGGTCTACAAGTTTCTCGATGCGCAGCGCGATCCGCATTTGCTCAAGACCTTCATCAACACCGCGCTCGGTGAGTGCTGGGATGAAGAGGCCAACCGCGTCGATCAAAACGACTTGGCCAAACGTGCCGAAGCCTATCCGCTGCGCACGATCCCGAAGGGCGGCCTGATCATCACCGGCGGCATCGACGTGCAAGACAATCGCCTTGAGGTGGTGCTGTGGGCATGGGGCCGCGCCGAAGAAGCGTGGGTGGTCGACTACCAAGTGTTCTTCGGATCACCCGCCGAGCCAACCGTGTGGACCGACCTCGAGCGCTACCTTGCGCAACCGCTGACCCATGAGGTCGGCACGGCCATGGTGCCGCGCGCGGTGGCGATTGATACCGGCGGCCATCACACGCAGCAGGTCTACGACTTCGCGCGCCGCAATCGCCACAAAGGCGTGATCGCAGTGAAGGGCATGAGCGTGGCCAATCGGCCGGTGATCAGCAAGCCGAGCGCGCAAGACGTGACCGCACGCGGCAAGACCATCCGCGGCGGCGTGCAGCTGTGGCCGGTCGGCACCGACACCGCCAAGCAGGTGATCTACGGCCGTTTCGGGATCGAAGAAGGGCCGGGTCGCATGCACTTTTCCAACGATCTGCCCGAAGAGTTTTATGCGCAGATCACCGCGGAAAAGATGGCGACGCGTTACCACAAGGGCCACCCGCGCATCGAGTGGGTGAAGCCTTCGCATCGACGCAACGAGGTGCTCGACTGCACCGTGTACGCGCTGGCCGCCGCGTATCAGCTCGGCATGCCACGCTGGCGCGACCGCGATTGGGATGCGCTCGAAGAGCACGCCCAGCCGCGCGTCGCTGACCTGTTTGGCGCAACGCCTAAGCCGCACGCGCAACCCATACCGGAAAAAAAGGAGGTGCCACCCGCTGTGATCCAAAACGCCCAAACCGTTCGCCGGCCACGCCGCGGCGGTTTCGTGAACGCGTATTGATCACGGCACGATGGCGGCGCTCGAGATCCTTGCCGAGATCCTGCGCGATCAACTCAAGGCCCATGGCCTTGCCGACCTGACCGACAACATCGTGGAACGCTTCGCCGAAGAGGTCGGCGGCGAGCGGGTCTACGTTTCACGCAAGCCGCGCTCGGCATGGTCGCAGCGCAACGCGCAACTGCGCGCCGAGTTTAATGGGCGAAACCATGACGAATTGGCGCGCAAATATCGCGTCAGCAAGCGCCGCGTCTACCAGCTCCTCGACGATTAAATTGTGAAATCTTTGCCCTACTAATTTCACAAGCACCCTCGTTTTATGGCGCGATGAGCAATGCGTTTGATTCCGCCAACTATTCGGAAACCGAACCGGCCACCCTGATTGCGGGCGATCGAATCGCTTGGAAACGAACCGACCTTGGCGGTAACTACCCACCGGCAAGCTACTCTCTCAGCTACAAGGCCCGCCTCAATGGCGCAGGGTCAACCAGCATCTCTATCTCAGCAGGCGAGAGTGGGAGTGATTACATCGTCGAGGTCGGTGCTTCTACTTCCGCAAGCTGGACGCCGGGGGTTTATAGCTGGCAGGCCTACATCACCCGCAGCAGCGACGGCGAACGCATCACCGTCGACAGTGGCACGTTTCAAGTGCTTGCCAACCGCGCCACTGCCACCAGCGACCCGCGCAGCCATGCGCAAATCGTGTTGGATGCGGTCGAAGCGGTGATCGAAGGCCGCGCAAGCAAGGATCAATCGAGCTATTCCATCGGCGGCCGCTCACTGGCGCGCACGCCGATCACTGACCTGTTGTTGCTGCGCAATCAATACAAGACCGAAGTGAACCGCGAAAAGATCGCTGAACGCATCGCCAACGGTCTCGATGCCGGCAACACCATCCGGGTGCGTTTCTAATGAAGATTTTTGAACGCTTGCGCAAGCCGGTGATCAAGCCTGCCGATCGGGCGCCGGTGTATCGCGCGCACGCAGCGCCAAGCGTGCGCAAGTTTGCCGCCTCGGCCGAAGATCGCTTAATGCAATCGCTGACCGGCACCACGCAAACGATCAATGAAGAGATCCGCGGCGGTCTGGTCAAAATGCGCGCGCGCTCACGCCAACTGTGCAACGACAACGACTACGCCAAGCGCTTTTTGGGCATGGTCGCGGCGAATGTGGTCGGGCCCAAGGGCATCACCCTGCAAGCACAACCGCGCCGGCCCGATGGCACCATCGATCGTTTGGATGCGGAACTGATCGAGCAAACCTTTGCGACCTGGGCGCGTCCCGCCAACTGCACCATGGCCGGGCACATGTCCTGGCAAGACGTTCAGCGTCTTGCGGTGCAGACCGTCGCGCGCGATGGCGAATGTTTCGTGCAGCTGGTCCGCACCCGCGAGAATCCGTTTGGCTTGGCTTTGCATGTGTTCGAGGCCGATCACGTCGATGTCAGTCTGAATCGTGCGCCGACCAACGGCAACAACGAGATCCGCCTCGGCATCGAGATCAACCGCTTTGGCCGGCCCGTGGCCTACTTCGTGCGCCGCACGCATCCGGGTGACGGCAGCGTGCACCTTGCGGGCGCCGAATACGACCGTGTGCCGGCCGATCAAATGATTCACATGTTCCGGGTCGAGCGTCCGGGGCAACTGCGCGGAGTGCCCTGGATGCACACCGCGATCCGTCGCCTCAATCAGCTCGGAGGGTACGAAGAAGCCGAGCTGGTGGCAGCGCGCACGGCGGCCAGCAAGATGGGTTTCTACACTTCGCCGGAAGGCGACCCGGCCCTGATTGCCACCAGCGGCAATGCCGACGAGGGCTTTTTCGATGAAGCCGAGCCGGGCGTGTTCGGTGTGCTGCCGCAGGGCTATGACTTCAAGGCGTTTGACCCGCAACACCCGGTCAGCGCCTTCGCCGACTTTGTGCGCGCAACCTTGCGCGGCGCCGCGTCCGGTCTGGGCGTGAGCTATCACGGTCTTTCCAACGACCTCGAGAACGTCAATTTTTCCAGCATCCGCAGCGGCGTGCTCGAAGAGCGCGAGCAGTGGAAGGTCTTACAAGCGTGGTTTGCCGAACAGCTGTGCGAGCGCGTGTACCAGGCGTGGCTGGTGTCGGCTTTGGCCACCGGCCGCCTCAACCTGCCGGCCGCCAACATCGAGAAATTCCGCAACGTGCGTTGGCAGCCGCGCGGCTGGGCATGGGTCGATCCGCTCAAGGATGCGCAAGCCAATGCCGAAGCGGTGCGCTTGGGCGTGCTGACCCGCGCCGAGATTGCCGCCGCACAAGGTCGCGACCTCGACGACATCCTCGAACAACTCGCCGCCGAAGAAGCGCGCATGCGCGAGCTCGGCCTCAATCCGGGAGACAACAGTGGAAACCCGCAAACAAACGATTGAAACCCAAATCCAGTATCGCGCGCTCGATGTTAAGCGCGACGCGATCGACGCCGATGCCCGCACCGTCGAGCTCGCCTTTAGCAGCGAAGCACCGGTCGAGCGTTATTTCGGCACCGAAATCCTCGACCACAGCCCGAGCTCGATTCGCCTTGGCCGGTTGAATCAGCGCGGACCGGTCTTGGTCGATCACGACCCCACCGACCACGTCGGGGTTGTTGAATCGGTCTCAGTAGACGCAGATCGGAAGGCCCGAGCTGTGGTGCGTTTTGGGAAAAGCGCGCGTGCTCAAGAGATTTTCAATGACGTGGTCGATGGTATCCGCGGCAACGTATCCGTCGGCTATCGCATCCACCGAATGATTGAAGAAGGAAACGGCAAGCAACCGACCATGCGCGTCATGGATTGGGAGCCGCTGGAAATCTCCATCGTCAGCATTCCGGCAGATGCCGAAGGCGCCGGCATTGGCCGCGCTGCGGAAGAAACCTTCGACACCGTGATCGAGCGGGAAGTCGAGCCAACTTCAATCGAAATCAAGGAGACAGCAATGTCAGACGTTACCCCTGCGGCGCCGAGCGCCGATGATGTCCGCAAGGGCGAGCTTGCTCGCATTCGCGAAATTGAAACCCTCGGTGATCTGCACGGCCAAAAAGACATGGCGCGTGATTTCATCTCCAACGGCAAGAGCCTCGACGCTTTCCGCGCCGAGCTGTTAAAGAAGATCGAAACCCGCAAGGTTGCAGGCCCGGAAAGCTCCGCCGAAATCGGCATGAGCGACAAGGAAGTGCGGAGCTACTCACTGGTGCGCGCGATCAACGCCATGGTCACCCGCGATTGGTCCGATGCCGGCCTCGAGCTGGAAGCCTCCCGCGCAGTTGCCGACAAGGTTGGTAAGAAGGCGCAGGGCATCTATCTGCCGATGGATGTCATGGCGCGTGACCTGACGGTCGGCACCAACTCTGCCGGCGGTTACACCGTAGGCACCGACATGATGGGCGGAAGCTTTATCGACTTGCTGCGCAACCGCATGATGGTGATGCAGATGGGCGCACGCTTGATGACCGGCCTGAATGGGAATGTTGCAATCCCGCGTCAGAGCGGCGGCGCAACGGCCTATTGGGTCGCGGAAAATGGGTCAATTACCGAGTCTGGCCAGACCTTCGACCAAGTCACCATGAGCCCGAAAACCATCGGTGCGCTGACCGACATCTCTCGCCGTCTGTTGTTGCAGAGCTCGGTCGACGTTGAAGCGCTGGTGCGTGACGACCTCGCCACCACCATCGCCCTGGCATTGGACCTCGCCGCGATCAATGGCTCTGGTTCCTCTAACCAGCCGACCGGCATTCTCAACACTTCCGGCATCGGCGACGTTGCTGGCGGCACCAATGGCTTGGCGCCGACCTTTGCACACATGGTCGAACTGGAAACCGACGTGGCGACCGCCAACGCGGACATTGGCGCGCTGGGTTATCTCACCAACGCCAAGGTGCGCGGCAAGCTCAAGCAGACTGAAAAGGCTTCAAGCACAGGTCAGTTTGTATGGGATGGCAACGGCGTGAACGGCTACAACGCCATGGTCTCCAACCAAGTGCCGAGCACTTTGGACAAGGGCACCAGCACGGGCGTTTGCTCCGCGATCATCTTCGGCAACTGGAACGACCTGATCGTCGGCCAGTGGGGTGCAGGCATCGACGTGATGGTTGATCCGTACACCGGCGGCGCTGCCGGCACCGTGCGCGTGCGTGCGATGCAGGACGTCGACATCGCCGTGCGTCACGCCGCGAGCTTCTCTGCCATGCAGGATGCGCTCACCGCGTAAGGCCAACCCGGCCCGGAGTGATCCGGGCCGGTTGAGCACACGGAGAACAGCATGCGAATCAAGATGACACGAGGGGCCCGCGGTGATCACGGTGCAACTTTATCAGTGGGCGAAATCGTTATGGTTCGGGATGAATTGGCGCATGCGCTAATCCAAGCCGGCCGCGCGGTGGAGACCACCGAAGAGGTGCGCACTGAGCCGACTGCGGTTGAAACAAACGACGAGGACAAGAGCCATGGCCGCAGAAAGCGCAGCCGATTTGCTTAGTCTGTTTGACCTCGACGACTTTGCAGTGCAGGTGACCCTGAATGGCACCACGATCCGCGCCATTGTCGATTATGACGATGTCGAGGTGATGGGTGACTTTCATCGGTGGCCGGTGCTGACCGTTCGCACCATGGACCTCGATGCTGATCCGCATGGCGACTCCGTCGTGCTCAATGGCACCACGTACACGATTGTCAATGTTGACCCCGATGGCACCGGCGTTTCGCGCTTGGTGCTCAACACATAGGAGTAGGAATTATGGCCGTTCACAAGGGCAGTGAAGGCACGGTGAAGGTGGGTTCGGATTCAATTGGTGAATTGAAATCCTTTTCCGTCCAACACAGCAGTGCCACCATCGACACCACCACCATGGGTGATGAGTCGGTGACGCGTCTCGCAGGTTTGAAATCATGGTCGGGCAGTGCCGACGCGCATTGGGATGAAGCGGACACCGCACAGGTCGCACTCACCGCAGGCGCATCGGTCTCGCTGACTTTTGCACCGGAAGGCAATACCAGCGGCGACACCATTTACAGCGGCACCGCAATTGTCACCAACATCGACCGCAGCTCGACCCACGATGGCGTGGTCGAGGTCTCCTTCACGTTTGAAGGCGACGGCGCATTGACCACCAGCACGGTGGCCTAATGTCCGCGATTGATCGCGTAACTCAACACTTCGATGCACTGGAGATCCGGTGCATCGAGGTGCCTGAGTGGGAACTCGAGATCTATGTTTGGCCGTTCACGCTGTCGGAAAAACAAAAGGTCTACAAAAAGGCACAGGACGATGACCTGGCGCTGATGGCCTACGTGCTGATCGAAAAGGCCATGGACGCGCAAGGCAATCCGCTGTTCACGCTCGAGGACAAGCTCAAGCTGATGCGTCATGCGGACGTCAATGTGGTCGCGCGGGTTGCCGCCGACATCATGATCGCGCCCGAGGTGAGCGCGCAAAAAAAGCCCTCGAAGAAAACCCCGAGCGCCTGATCATGCTGCAACTCGCCGAACACCTGCACAAAAGCATCGCCGAAATTGAAGCGATGAGCGTGGCGCACTTCAACGAGTGGGTCGCGTACTTCGAGCTCAAGCACGAGCGCGAGCAGGCCGAACGCGCTGCACGAGGATTGCGCCGTGGCGCGTGAAGTCGTTTTTCCCATCCGTGCCGAGGACAAAACCCAACAGGCGTTTCGCTCGGTGCGCAAAAATCTGGATGGGCTCAGACGCACCATGACCTCGCTGCGCGGCGCGATTGCCGTGTCGGGGTTCACCTACCTGGTGAAGTCGGCCGCGCAAGCGGGCGATGAGATCGCCAAGTTTTCCAAGCGAATCGGCATCAATGCCCAAGCCTTGCAGGAATTACAGTTTGCCGCGACCCAAGCCGGCATCCGCACCGAAACCTTCAACATGGCGATGCAGCGTTTCACCCGCCGCAGCGCCGAAGCCGCGATTGGCACCGGCGAAGCCAAAGACGCACTGCGCACGCTCGGCATCCAGCTGACCGACAGCCAAGGCCAACTGCGCCCAGCCGAGCAGCTCCTCGGTGATGTTGCCGAAGCCTTCAAGAAGATCGAGAGCCCGGCCGATCGGGTGCGCCTTGCGTTCAAGCTGTTCGACGCCGAAGGCGTGGCCATGCTGCAAATGTTGGGCGACGGCAAGGCCGCGATGGAGGCGATGCGCGAAGAGGCGCGCCGCCTCGGGATCGTCATGTCCGAGGACACGCTCAAGAACGCGGAAAAGATCAACGACCAGTTTGACATCATGGCGCGGGTGATCGGCACCAACCTGAACACTGCGCTGGTGGAAACCGCGCCACTGTGGACCACGCTGTCGCAAGGCATCGCCAACGCAGCGAAAGATTTGAATCTGTTTTTGAGTCGCTACAAGGAAGTGCAAAGCCTCACCACCGATCAGCTGGTGGCCGAGTCGAATCGCTTGGGCGAACAAATCGCCAGCATGCGCGCCTCGATTGCCGGCAAGGATGAAGGCGACCGCTTCCGCAAGGATGTCGAAGCGCAACTCATCCCGCTGGAAAAACGCTTTGAAGAATTGCAAGCGCGACTGTGGAGCACGCCAACCGGCAGCACGCCGCAGGTGATGATGCCAACGCTACCGATCGTCGGCGACCCGCGCAAGGATGAAGCGAAGATTGCCGCGGCTTTCCGCAAGACCGAAGAAAGCGTGCGCCCGGCGCTTAAGCTGCAACGCGACTATGAGGCCGCGCTGCGCTCGGTGCAGGAAGCGCGCCAAGCGGGCCTGATCACCGACGAAAACGCCCTGGCGATGATCCGCGAGTTGAACAAGGCGCACCACGAAAACGTGCTGGCGCTGAGTGAAACCAAGGACAAAACCAAGGAGCTCAAAGACACCAGCCAAAGCACGTTCGAGGCAATCAAGAAAGCGGCACAAGACAGCGCGCTGCGTTTGGAGTCGAGCATCACCGACGCGCTGATTGGCGCCGAAGGGCAGATGCGCAGTTTCGGCGACATGGCGATGGGTGTCTTGCGCGCGGTCGCGACCGAAATGATCCGCATGAACATCGCACGCCCGATTGCCAGCGGCTTGTCGAGCGCAATCGGCAGCCTCGACTTTTCTTCGATTGGTTCGATGTTTGGCTTTGCCACCGGCGGCCGTCCGCCGTTGGGCCGGACCTCGATCGTGGGCGAAAACGGACCCGAGCTGTTTGTGCCGGATCAGGCCGGCACCATTGTTCCGAACGGCGCCAGCGCCGGTGCGGTGACGGTGAACTTCAACCTCACCGCCGTCGACACCCAAACCGGGGTCGGATTCTTGTTGGCCAATCGGGCCAACATCGTCGGCATGGTGCAAGAGGCCTTCAACCGCCGCGGCGCCCGCGGCCCGCTGGGGTAAATCATGGCCGGCACGTTTCCCGCTTCACCCGCACCCAGCTCGATCAAGGTCGGCAGCCACCAGCCCACGCTGGTGTCCACCGCGCATTCGCTGAAACGTCAAGTGCGCACGCGCGGCGTGCAGCGCTGGAGCTTTGAGCTGCAATTTCCGCCCATGACGCGCGCTGAATTTGCGCCCATCTTCGCGCACTGCGTCGCGCAGCAAGGCCAATTTGGCACGTTCAGTTTTGTACCGCACACGGTCAGCAGCAGCCGCGGCACGGTTTCCGGCAGCGTCACCGCCGATGGTGGTGCCGCCGCGGGCGCTTCGACGGTTGCGATCACCGGCCTGACCGGCACGCTCAAGGCGGGCGACTTTGTGAAGTTTGCCGGCCACGCCAAGGTCTACATGCTCACCGCCGACGCGACTACCAGCCTGAGCATCGAGCCGCCGCTGTTGAGCGCAGTCGCCAGTGGTGAAGCGGTCAGCTACACCGATGTCGCGTTCACCTGTGCGCTGGGCGCCGATGTCAACGAATACCAGACCGGCGCACCGGCGGTCTACGCCTTCCAAGTTGCACTGATCGAGGTGCCGTAATGGCCGACCGCAGCGCCACCGCGGCATGGATCGCGCAAGCCGAGGCCAGCGCCAACCGGCCGGTGCACTTGCTCGAGCTGGTGTTCGACAGCGAAACCACCTACCTCACCGACGCCGATCGCGCGATCACATGGGGCAGCAACACCTACCAAGCGATGGGCCACTTTCTCGCGTTCTCCGACATCGAAGAATCGAGCGAAGTCGAGGTGACCTCGATGACCGGCACGCTGAGCGGGGTCGATCAGGCCTACGTCGCGCTGTTCTTGTCCGAGACCTACCTCGATCGACCAGTGAATTTGTACAAAGCCTTCCTCGATGCCGGCATGGGTGTGGTCAGCGATCCGTTGCTGATTTTCTCCGGCCGCCTCAATCAGCCGGTGATCAACGAAAACCCGGACGAGGGCAGCTGCACCATCGCGATCAGCGCGACCTCGCATTGGGTCGACTTCGAGCGCCGGCCGGGCCGGCACACCAATCACGCCGAGCAGCAAGTGTGGTTTCCCGGCGATCTGGGCTTTGAGTTTTCCAGCGAAGTGGTCAAGGAAATTCGATGGGGGCGGACATGACGCCCGCCGAAGAATTGTATTTGGTGCAGATTTTGAACCAGGCGCGCGACCACGATTTCGCGTGGGGGCGGAATGACTGCAACACGCTCGGCCTGACCTGGGTCGATTTTCTGTGCGGCACCAACTATTTGAGCACCACCCGCGGCAGCTACTGTGACGCGCGCGGCGCGATCAAGTACGCCAAAACCATGCCGCGCTGGTGTCAGGGCTTGGCCGAACTCGGCTGGGTCGAGCTCGAGTATTCCGAAATTCGACAGGGCGACCTCGCGGTGGTCGAGGATGACGCGTTTGACCGCGTGCACATCATCACCGGCCGCCATGTGGTGTCGTTGCATGAGGGCGAGGGCTTTGTGCGCTATCCCATCGAGCAATTCAGCCACGCCCGATTCTGGAGCTTTTTCTAATGGGCGCCGCCGCACCCATCATTGGCGCCATCGCCGGATCGTTTGCCGGCGGCTATGTCGCCAGCACCGTGTTGGCCGGCACCATGATCGGCGCCTCGGGCTTCATCGTCGGCATGGCCGTCGGTCGCGCTGTGGGCTCGATGGTCGGGTCCAGCCTTGCGACCTCGCTGTTTGGTGAAAAGCCAAAGCTGCCGGATTATTCCACCGCGCTTGGCGATCGCGGCATTCTGCAAAACATTGTCGGGTCGAGCGAGCCGATCCCGGTGGTGTATGGCGTGCGCCGGGTCGGCGGCATCCGCGTGTTCATCGAATCTTCGGGCACTGACAATGAATACCTGCACTTGGTTTTGGTGTTGTCGGAAGGCGAGGTGGACGGCGTCACCGCGCTGTACCTCAACGAAGAGGCCAGCACGCTCAGCAAATTCTCGGGCCTTGTTGAATGGACTCTGCACACCGGCGCAGACGATCAGCTGGTCGACACCAATCTCGACAACCGCTTGGCGAGCTGGACCAGCAATCATCGTTTGCGCGGCACGGCCTATGTTTATGTCCGTCTCAAATATGACCAGGACGCATTCGCCGGCGGCATTCCGCAGATCACCGCCGACGTGCGCGGGGTCGAGGTCTATGACCCGCGCAGCGCGAGCACGGCATGGTCGGACAACCCGGCATTGTGCGTGCGCGATTACCTCACCAATGGGCGCTATGGTCGGGCTATTCCGACCAGTATGATCGACGAGGCGAGCTTCATTGCCGCCGCAAATTACTGCGATGAGCTGGTGTACAAGGGCGGCACCAGCGCGAAGCGTTACACCCTCAACGGCGTGGTCGACACCTCAAGCACCAGCCTTGAGGTGATCCGCGAAATGCTCACCGCCTGCCGCGGCATGCTGGTGTTCACCGGCGGCAAGTATCGTTTGGTGATCGACAAGCCCGAGGCCGCGGGTTTCGCCTTCACCGAGGACAACGTGCTGGGCGCATGGACGATTTCGCTCGGCGATAAGACCAACACCTACAACCGCATCCGCGCCAACTTCTTCAATCCAGAACGCAGCTGGCAACCGGACATTGCAACCATCGACAGCGCCGGACTGCGCAGCCTCGACAATGGCTTGTTGCTTGAGCGCGAGATTTCCTTGCCGTTCACCAGCGATGAGGCGACCGCCAAGCAGATCGCGACCATCAACCTCAATCAGTCGCGCCAGCAAATCCTGACCGAATTTACCGCGACGGTGGCCGGTATCCGTTGCGAAGTCGGCGACGTGATCACCATCACCCACAGCACGCCGGGCTGGTCTGCTAAAAAATTCCGCGTGCTGCGCATGGCGCTGCAAAACAACGACGAGGTGCGTGTCACCGCGCTCGAGTACGACGAGACGGTGTACGACTTCGGCAGCATTCCGGTTTCGGATGCGACCCCCAACACCAACTTGCCCAACATGCTCACAGTCGCCGCGCCGGGCGCACCCAGCGTGATCGAGTCGCTGTACATCACCAAGTCGGGCGCCGGGGTGAAAGCAAAAGTCGACCTGGCATGGGCCGCGGCACGTGACATTTTCGTGCGCGATTATCAGGTGCAATATCGCCTGCAAAGCGAGGCGAGCTTCCGCGTCGCGGGGGTCACCACGGACACCCGGTTTGAAATCTTCGACATCACGCCGGGACGCTACGATTTCCGCGTCAAGGCGATCAATTCCGTCGGCACCTCAAGCAGCTGGTCGACGACTGAACAGGAAATTTTCGGTCTTGCGGCAAAGCCTACGGCGCCGAGCAATGTCGCCTTGCAAGCGGTGTCGAGCCTTGCCGTGCTCACATGGGATCAATCGCCAGACCTCGACGTGCGCATCGGCGGCCGCATCGAGGTGCGCCATTCCTCGGCGCTGAGCGGGGCAACGTGGGCCAACTCGGTCAGCCTCGGCAAAGCCTTGGCTGGCACTGCCACGGTCGCGATTCTGCCGTTGCTCGAAGGCACCTATCTGATCCGTGCGCTGGATTCCAGCGGCATCATGTCCGACAGCAGCAGCGTCAGCACCGACGCCGCAACCGTGCAGGCGTTTTCGACGGTCGGCACTGTGCAAGCGCACCCGCTGTTTTTAGGCACGCACGACGACACCGTGGTGGTCGATTCGACCTTGCGCTTGCAGGGCAATGACGACATCGACAGCTGGGCCGATGTCGACAGCCTCAGCAACTTCGACGTGGGGCCGGGCGGGGTGGATACCGGCGGCAGCTACACCTTCGCCGCGGGCATCGACGCCGGCAGCGTCAAGCGCATGCGCCTGCGCCGGCAAGTGAGCTCGCTGTTGGCGCAGCCGCTCAACACCATCGACGCGCGCAGCACCTTGATCGATACCTGGGCCGATTTCGATGGTGCCGATGGCGCGACCGGCGATTGCAAGGTCTACGTCCGCCACACCGATGACGATCCAAGCGGCAGCCCAACGTGGTCGGGCTGGGAGCTGTTGACCGTCAACGAATACAACCACCGCGCATTCCAATTCCGTGCCGATCTGTCGGTTTCCGACACGGCCTACAACATCCGCGTCTCGGAGCTCGCCGTGACCGCCGAAGAACTCGCATAGGGAGAAAACCATGAGCCAACATGACATGAATCTTGCCAACGCCGACGGCGCAACCTTCCGCGCCGACGCCAACAACGCCTTGGTGGCTTTGGTTTCCAATTCCAGCGGCGCGACGGCACCGAGCACCACCTTCGCGTTTCAGTGGTGGGCGGACACCGCCAACGACGTGCTCAAGGTGCGCAATGCCGCCAACAGCGCATGGGTGGAAGTGATCACGCTCAGTACCGGCGCACCGATCGGCGGCACTGGCGACAGCGATGGCTTGTTTTACAAAGCCGACAGCGGCAGCGTGGTCTTTACCAAAACCGGCAACAGCACGTTGCAGATCAAGGCGGGCACCAAGGTCTGGCGCCGCGACGGAACGGTGCAAGAGTTTGCCAGCGCCACCAGCGTGACCATGCCCAGCCTCAGCGCCGGGACCGATTACGTAATTTATGTCTGCGACGACGCCAGCCTGCGCGCCGACAGCAATTTCAGCGCACCGAGCGGATACAGCACCAGCAACAGCCGCAAGATCGGCGGGTTCCATTACGCACCCGGCGAGAACGCAACCGGCACCAGCGGCGGCAACACCACGGCCGCGATCAACGAATACAGCCTGTGGGATCTGAAATGGCGCCCATCGGCGGCCGACCCGCGCGGCATGACGCTTGTGGGTGGCGGATTCTGGGCCGACATCTATCTCACCGGGGTCGATGCCATCACCAACGGTTCGAGCAAGTACAACGTCACCATCGCCGACGGTTCCAGCCCGCCCAAGGTGCCGACCATGTTCGGCGGCAACGGCTCGACCACCTATGGCTCTTACACTTGGTTTGAAGCGATGGAGCTGGCGACCGCGTTTGGAAAGCGTTGCCCAACCCAGCAGGAATTTATGGCGTTGGCCTACGGCACCACCGAGGCAAGCTCGATCGGGTCCGATCCGGTCAGCACCGCAGTCGCGTCCGGCGATGCGACCTACACCTCGAAATGGGGATGCTTCCATGCTAGCGGGTGCATGTGGATCTGGGCACGCGATCGTGGCGGTCCTTACGCCGGCGCAAGCTGGAACGCCAACACCGAAAGCCGCGGCAGCGAATACAACGCGCCGAATGCGGCGCGTCTGGGCGGCGGCTGGATCGACGGGTCGAACGCCGGTTCCCGTTGCTCGAACTGGCTCGGCGCGGCCTCGGACTCGTACAGCCGCGGCGGTTCGCGCTTCGTCTGTGACCACCTGCAACTTGCCTGATAGGGCGCGGAAGCGCCCGTGAAGCCGATTGAAGAGGCCACCAAGTGCTACGATCAAATGGCCATTGTCGAAAAGTACGAACGGGTGATCGCCTATTTGTACCCGATCGCACAATCGATGCCGCGCAAGCACGGCGTCGCGCGCGACATGTTTTTGCAATGCCTGTTGGGTCAGCCGGATCTGTTTTTTCAAGCGGGCAAATCGAATCAAATCTCGAAGATTTACGCAGCCGACGCGGGCCTCGCGCAGCTGCGCTACTGGATGCGCTTTCTGGTGCAAATCCGGTGCATGACGCGTCACCAACTCCAAACCAGCCAAGTGCTGGTGGCGGAAGTGGGGGCGATGGTCCATGCCTGGGTAAAGCGCCGGAAAATGCAGGGGCAGCCTGGGTCGTAATGCGGCGCTTCTGGGCGGCAACTGGAACAACGGGTCGAACTCCGGTTCACGTTGCTCGAACTGGAACAACGCAGCCTCGAACTCGAACAACAACATCGGTTCGCGCTTCGTCTGTGTCTACACCACGAGTCTATCGCTTTGCTGGCGCTACGGCCCAGCAAGCCGACCAACCCATGTGTGGTCAGCCGGGCTTGTCCTCCCTCGGGAAAAACGCAACGGGGTCCGGCAAAACGCCGAGTAGTGCAACATCGAAAGGCGGGGCCGGCTTTTTTATGGGGAAAAAACACCGAAATCTGATTCAGCGCATCACCACGATCGACAACCTGCGCAATGCCTACACCAAAACGGCGCGCGGCAAACGCATGAGCTGGGGTTATTTAGAGTTTAAGGAATACACCGAAGCCAACTTGTTGTTGCTGCAAGCTGAGCTCGAGGCCGATGCCTATCAAATTGGCGAGTATCGGACCTTCACAATTTTTGAGCCAAAACCGCGCTTGATTTCGGCGCTCGATTTCAAAGATCGTTTGGTGCAGCACGCCACCTGCAACGTGGTCGCGCCCATTTTTGAGGCCGGCCTTTTGCCCTATACCTTCGCATGCCGCGACGGTCTAGGCACCCATGCCGGCGTGCGCCACATTCAATCGCTATTGCGCAAGACCGGCGCGCGCTACTTTCTCAAGACGGATTTCAGCAAATACTTTCCAAGCGTGGATCGCGCCGTGCTGCACGAAATCATCGAGCGCAAGGTGCGCTGTGCGGCAACGCTCAAGATCCTGCGCGAAATCATCCCGCCCACTGGCACCGGCATCCCGATCGGCAGCCTGACCTCACAGCTATTTGCCAACGTCTACGGCAACGAACTCGACCGCTTTGTCCATTTTGAGCTGGGGCACCGGCATTGGGCGCGGTACATGGACGACTTGATTGTGCTCGGCGATGACCTCGAACAACTGCGCGAGAGCTTCGAGCGCATCGAGGCCTTTTCTGCCGAACGCCTCAAGCTGCGGATCAGCAAATGGCAGGCCGCGCCCGTCTCTCGCGGGATCAATTTTCTCGGATACCGGATCTGGCCGACGCACAAGCTGTTGCGCAAAGACAGCGTGACCCGCGCCAAGCGCAAGGTCGCAAAGTTTATTCGCTACAACGACGCCGAATCGCTCAACCGCTTTCTGGCCAGCTGGTCAGGGCATGTGAAATGGGCCGACGCCCGCAACCTTTTGCAATGGATGGAAAAACACCATGGAATTGAAATCTGTCATCAATACGCGCACTGATCTGGAAGCCTTGGCCGGCACCGAGGCCTATCGTGATTTTATCGAACGCCTCAAGGGCTCCATGACCATGCGCGTGGATCAAGCTGCATATCCAGAAAACTACGGTCAGCCGGACTATGACGGCGACCCGATCGATCCAGTTTGGGTTGAAGTCGAAGATCTGTCGACCATCACCCGGTTTGGTTTCTCCAAAGCTGAGCTTGAGATGCTGTGACATGAATCTGTCGGACCTGATCCTAACCCTGATCGGCATCGTGGTGGCCGGCCTCGGCTGGTTTCTGATCCGACTAAATGATGATCTGAGCAAGCTCAACGACAAGATCAACCTGTGTCAGGTCGACATGCCGCAAAAGTTTGTCCTCAAGGATGACTACAAAGACGACATCGACGACCTGAAACGGTTGATCGTGGAGCAGGGCAACAAAACCGATCGCCTACTCGAGCGCGTGTTTGAGCGCCTCGAAACCAAAGCCGACAAGTGATTGCGGTTTATTGGTTGATTGTCGGCATGCTGATCGGGGGATTTTTGGCCGCAACCTTGGCGGGGTACGC
>Ga0208019_1000761_pt1 | contig 17418 bp, 30 predicted proteins | sample CB_VirMetaG_5_FD_184540 | JGI IMG/M metagenome (GOLD analysis project Ga0208019, IMG submission 184540) | Freshwater to marine saline gradient viral communities from Chesapeake Bay - CB_1508_1D Viral MetaG (SPAdes) (version 4) | ecosystem: Environmental > Aquatic > Marine > Coastal | place: USA...
AACCAAGTAAATCGTTCTACTTCTTGTTTAAGCTCTTCTTGAAAAGAAAAGTTTAATTGGTTCTTTAATGTTTCTAAAGATGCAGTAATTTGTCTTTGGTTAGTGACTTCATATTGTTCTTTAGGTTCTGGTATATAAACTGTAATCTTTGCCATTATCTTCTACCATCGGGTTGAAAATCAAACCTAAATAAACCTAATCTCCAGTTTTCATCAGTTGATTCGTTTTCTATTTTTAATGCAGCAAGTCTAGCTCTTGCTCTAGTATCAATTTTTTCTGTAGAAGAATTTATAGTAAAAGGGCCTAAAGGTGAAGATGAGGCAGTATTACTTGGATAGTCTCTTAAATCTAAAGTAATTTTAGCATTTCCTTGTAATATTTTAAAGTCAGGAATTAATCTTCTTATTTTTATGAAAAATTCTCCATCTCCATTTACATCTAAATCAAAATCTCCTGATTTAATATATGCTGAAATAGCAGTCGCATTACCATTAGCGTCTACTTCATTAACTCCTGTTTCGTGTTCGTAGTATATTGAACTTCCTTGATCAGCAGATATACCGTTAACAATAGGAAATGTTCCTGCAGAACTAGCTACAAATTTTGTAGCATAGGGTTTATCAAAAACTCCTTTATCTACATAAGAAGACCTAGCTAAAGATCCAGTAACCCATGTGCCTTCTAAATAATTATATATGACCATTCTATTTACAAATACACTATTTGCATCTGGGTAAAACCAAACTATTTCATTAAATAAACTATTATGTGATGCATAAACTTGTTGGTTTGCATTAAAATTTAAACCAAGATTATCTCCTGTTGTTTTAAAAACAAAATCTTCAACAAGACATTTTAATCTTTTTACTGATCCATCGTAAACAAAAAACGCTCCTTCATCTGACATCCAGTAAACAGTGGTATCTACAAACACCATTGAATTTTGTCCAAGCACTCCACAATTTGATCCAACTTGTCTTATAGAAAAAGTAAAAGGAGGGCCAACAAACTGTGCAATGTAAGCAGAAGTATCGGTTCCAATAAACGTGTAATCTTTACCTTGAACAGCACCTCTTATTTCACTTCCAGAATCTAATTGAAAAGTTCCTGCAGTATTTATAGATGTAGGTTGATAATCAGTTCTATCTTCTTGATCTGAAAATCTTATGAACATTTTATCTTGTGTAGAAGGAGATCCAATTGTTGTTTCAGTTCCTAAATGAAATAAATGCCTATCTCTATCCGATACAATAGTCATAACTGATTTTGTAGGATTATTTGCAATACTTGTTGCACGAGTTGTCAAAGCGGATGTATCAGCTGCAATAGGTGACCAGTTAAATGATCTTCCGTTATGTACAGTTGCTATTAATATTTGACCAAAAGTATCTAAAGACCATATACCAGGATAAATTAAAGTATTAGAACTTGATCTTGCAGTACCCCACGTTTCAGCTCCCCATGTGCTTGCTCCCCATCCAAAAGCTCCTGTTTGAACTAATGGGCCTACTTTTATATAAGGTAAAGGATCTAGTGTTCCGTCATTCGTGGCTCCTGTGCCTGTTTCTGCTGTAGGCATTTCAATTGTAAAAGTCGTTGTGCTTGGAATTGTTTTAACTTCAAATAAAACATCATCAAAATCAGTAGCCGTATAATCTGTTTGACCACCAGTAAAAGATCCTGCGTTTTCAAAAGTAATAATATCACCAATTTCTAAGTTATGTGCTGCACTTGTTGTAATAGTAACGGTTGTAGATCCATTAGTAGTTGTTATATCTGCACCCGTTTGTTGTCGATCAGGATCAATTGGAGTGATGTCATAAAATTCACCTGAATAATAAATATATAAGCAACGGTTAGTTCCAAGAGCTGAATACTTTCTTCCATCTAAATCAAACCATGTTATCTGTGCTCTTACTGAACCTATAAGAGTTTGTGAATTTAATTGACTCCACCCTCCTATTTTTTCAGGTTGACCCGTTCTAAAACGTACATTATCTCCATCTACCCAGTTATTTTCATTTTGGGTGTCTGTTAATTGTTTATTAAAACCAGGTCTAAATGGTATTTTTGTTAAAGCCATAAATGTATTTTACAATATAATTAGTATATAGTATAGAAGGTAATATGAGCACAATGAAAGCCAAAATAGTATGGTTTCCAGATAAATTATCTTCTATTACAGAGGATAGTCTTGAAAATAAAATAGACTGGGATCAAAAGCATTTAGAGACTGTTCGTAGATACATGAAAGAAGATGGATTACTATTTCCTGCTGTATTTAAAGATGATGAAATACACTGTGGTCATTATAGGTTTAGAGTAGCAAAAGAAATGGGTTTTGATGGTATTGAAGCTTATAAAGTAGATACCTTTGCAGAAGCCTTAAATTTGACTAAATTTACAGAGTTATGCTATAAGCACTACAAAGAATATAAAGAAAAAAATTACCTATGATTAAAGAGATTAATTTAGATTTCTTAAAAGAAAGTAATAAAAGAATTATAAACAATTTATATAAATTACAAAATTGGGGTTTTGGATTTGAATATCATCCAAGAAATGTAAATAGAAAAGATGGTGGTTTTACCATAATAACTTATAGCGAGGATGTCGATTATTTTAATAATGATATTTTAAATACTTACGTTGAGATAATTTTAGATGTTATTAAAGAAAAATATTTATGGCAATTTAAAAGAATACATAGTGTATTTTGGAATTGGTACCATCAAGGAAGTGTTACAGAATTTCATATTGATAGCCCTAAAGATAATATGTTTTCTATATTATATAATTTACATGATAATGATGGAGGCACTGAATTTAAAATTAATGATGAAAAAAAATTTTATAAATCAATAGATTCTCAAGCTTTACTTTTTCCTAGTAAATTATACCATAGGGGAGTTTCACCTAAAACTAATGAAAATAGATTTTCTTTAAACATAATAGTGGAGATATAATATGTATGAGTCATTAATAGAAGCAACTAAATTTCACGCTGTAAACCAAGACAATTGGATCGGTGAAGCATTAGCAGAATATAAACATCAAATTTTTAATTTAATAAAAGAGAATAATATTAAAACTATATTAGATTATGGTTGTGGTAAAGCAAAATTTCATTCTATTATATTTAATAATAAAAAAGTTCCAGGATCTCCAATGGGAATAAATATAACTCCATATGATCCAGCGGTTACACAATTTTCAAATAAACCAACTGGTCAATATGATTTAGTTTTATGTATTGATGTAATGGAACACGTTCAAGAAGATAAAGTGGATGAAGTATTAAAAGACGTATTTACTTATAGTAATAAAGTATTTTTAACGATTACCTGTTATCTAGCAAAACAAATTTTAACTAATGGAAAAAACGCACATTATACTATTAAAGATCCAGATTGGTGGAAAGAAAAATTAAAACCTTATGATGGTAGTTATATTGTAGTGTTTCAAACAAAACCTAAAAGGGGTGGTGATGTAGTTAATAAAGAAGAATGGAAACCAAATAAAACTACAATAAAGAAATTAGAAAGTAATGATAAAACATTAGATGAAACTCAAAAAGAAAAAGCACAATTATTAAATGATTAATTTAATAGATAAAAATAATAAATTAAATGAAACTAGAAATACTTTACATATTACATACCCTAGAACTATAGACATAATATTTGGACATTATCCATATCCTGAAATAATTCATAATTTTATTTTAAATATAAAAAATAATTTAGACCCAAATCTTGAAGGATATACAAATGTTAAAGGAGGCATGACTAATTGGAATCATTTTTTAGACAATACATATTTTAAAAATTTTATTGTTTATTTAATAAACAAACATCAAATAACGAATTCAAGTATTTTTGAATATTTTTTAGAAAAATTTGAAGTAATTAATGCTTGGGGAAACGAAATAAAATCAGGAGATAGTTTAAAATATCACACTCACCCTTGTCTGCATGGTATACTATATTTAACAAAAGGATGTGATTTATATTTACCTGAATTAAATTTAAAAATAACACCTGAACCTGGAGATTATTATATATTTCCACCTGAAATATTACATGGTTTTGATAAATATATAGGAGAAAAAAACAGATATAGTTTAATTTTTAATATAAATTCAATTGATAATGCATTTAAATTTAATAATAAGTTAGAAGAGAAAAATGACAGAAAAAACAGTTAACATAAATAATTTTATAGGTGTATATGATAATTACATTACCAAAGAAGAATGTAATAAAGCAATTAAATTATATGAAGACCAATATAAATTTAATAATACTATTAATAGAATAGGTGGAGAAAAAGCATCAATATTACAGAAACAAGACCAACAATTTTTTGCTCAGGCATTTAATTTAGATGTTTGGTGGGAAGATTTAAAATCTATGGTGTTAAATTTTGATTTAGCATTGAATCATTATGTTAAAAATACTGGATGTGCGGATGCTTATGGTCAAGAAAAATTTTTCTATACTAGTTTAAAAATACAGAAAACCTTACCCACTGAAGGTTATCATGTTTGGCATCTTGAACATAATAAAGGTTTTGATAATGAACCTAGAGCATTTGTATTTTCAATATATTTAAATGATGTAGAAGAAGGAGGAGAAACAGAATTTTTACATTTTTCAAAAAGAGTAAAACCTAAAACAGGTAGAATAGTTATATGGCCTGCAGGTTTTCCATATGTTCATAGAGGTAATCCACCTCTATCTGGTGAAAAATATATCTTAACATCATGGATGATGTTAAGATAAAATGAATTTTACTGAATTTATTGTAGAAATAAAAAATGTTATAAATCCTAAATTTATAAAACAAATTATCCCTTTAATAAATAAAAAATCTAAAAAAAATTTAACAGTAATAGACGGATTAAATAAAAATATAAGAAATGTAAAAGGATATCATTTAAATTTTGACACTCCTACTAATATTTTTTATTGGAATTTAATAAAAAAAGAAATAGAAAGACTTTACACATTTTATAAAGTTAAGTTTCCTAAAATGAACAGCAGCAAAATTAATCAGATAGATTTATTAAAATATACACCAAATGGTAAGTATGACATACATATAGATCACTATACTAATTCACCTAGATGTTTAAGTGTTATTATGAATTTAAATAATAAATATGAAGGTGGAGATTTAATTTTTACAGATCAAAAAGAAAAAGAAATTAAAAGACTTAAACTTGAAAAAGGTTCTATTGTATTTTTTCCAAGTAATTTTATGTATCCACATGGTGTTGAGCCTATAACAAAAGGAACAAGATATAGTATAGTTGCATGGCTACAATAAATTGTAAATTAATAAAAAATTTTTTTTCAAAAAAAGAATTAAATATTTTTAGTAAATATTGTTTTAATAAATTAGATGAAAATAAAAATTATAGAATAGACACACAATCATTTTCACCTGCATGGTATAATGATTCCTTAATGAATTCTTTGCTAAATGTAAAATTACATGAAGTTGAAAAAGAATGTAATTTAAAATTATTTCCAACATATGCATACTGGAGATATTATGTTTTCGGTGCAACTCTAACTAAACATACGGATAGACCAGCATGTGAAATATCAATAACAGCATGTATTAAAAAATATGACGATTGGCCAATAGTTATTGAAGATAAGTATTTTGAATTAAATGAAGGTGATGCAGTTTTATACGCAGGCTGTGATCAAAAACATTGGCGTCCAGGTATGTATAAAGGTGAAGGAATAGCTCAAGTTTTTTTACATTATGTAAATAAAAATGGGCCTAATAAAGATCATGCTTATGATCAAATAAATAAAAATTTAATTTATGAAGAATAAGAAGTAGGTTTTGCACCTAATCTAGTAATTTTTTCAGCTTGAGTTTCAGCAGAACTACCATCTTCATTAGTTAAATTATTTTCATCCCAATCAGATTGTAATTTAGCTAGATGAGCTGCATCCCATTTATTAGAAAACTGACTAATATCCCCAATATTTGCATCTGCAAAAGATGAGTGTGGGGTTGTATCTCTATATTCCACTTCATCTGAAGTAACTGAATTTCCATATTGAATTGCCCAAATATTTGAAAACTTAGGATCGTTCCAAAAAGTATCATCATTAATTTTATAACCAATACCTTCAGAAGCTCCTTCAGCATAATTTTTTATAACTGTTTTATCATCAAATACAATTGTCCAATTTCCGTTAGTTGCCATTTTATCTCCTAAGTTTTTATAATATAAATTACTGTTAAATATGGTTGAACAACAGAAGTTGCATCTCCTGAAAAGTTTGCACTCATGTTATGAGAGTGTCCACCACCACTACCTTGATTACCAGTATTTGCAGTTGATAAAGGTTCTCTACCTTTTCCATATGTATTAGTTATAGTTAACATATTACCACCACCAAATTGTTTACCAACATCATGAGAATGCGAAGCAAGTTGTGCTGTTGATAACGTTGCATTTGCTGTTGCACCACCAACGTTTCCAGTTGATGTTACCGTGTTTGCTCCACCAGTTGATCCTAAATTTTTAGTTCCTGATTTTCCAACGGCTACGTTATCTTGTAAATCTGGTACATTGAAAGTTGTTGAACCATCACCTGATCCATAAGTTGTACCAACGATTGCAAATAAATCCGCATATGTTGCTCTTGAAACTGCAGAACCATTACATTCTAAAAATCCTGATGGCACAGAAGAATCTGACCACGGCACAATCGTTGCTGTTGGGATACCTTCAATACCTGTAAGGTTAGCTCCGTCAAAATCGTATTTAGTTGCTTCGTAATTTGCCATAATTATTTATCCTTATATGTCCAACCAACTGTTGCATCACCAGAATATACTAAAGTAAATCCTGCACCTTCAGTATTAACTGTTAAATCAGCTGCTGAGTTTGTTATATTAGAACCATTTCTACCAACTGTAAACGCATTGGTGTCAAAAGTATATTTTGAATCTACAAATGTTACCTCATCTCCTGTTGCGGGTGAAGCAGGTAAAGTTATTGTTAAAGTTCCTCCAGAAGTATCTGCTAAAATTTGAGCACCTGGTTGAACTGTTTCAGCTGAAGAGATTGCTCTCCACTTTTTAAACTCTAAATCTTTTACAATGTCAGTTCCATTTGCATGACAAATATAAGAATGTCCTTCACATAATAAAAATCCTGTTTGTCCTGTCACTTTAAATGTTAAAGTAAATCCTGCGTGATCAGTGCCATCAATAATATTAAAAAACTTTTCAATTCCTGTAGGAAAATTTACAGTTCTATTTGCTGCTAATGTTCCTGTAAATTTCAAAGTCATATTTCTTGCATTTGAAATTGTTGCATCGGTCATTGCTAACGTAACATCTGCTGAAGCTACATCTATTTCTTGGTATCCCGCAACTGATTGTTGAATTAAATTTAAATTTGAATTAGTTTTATCACCCCATTGACCAGCGTTTTCGCCAGTCACCATAAGTTCAATACCGAGTTCTGAATAACTTGATGTCATAAAATTTTTCCTTTATTTAATTATAAGCCATTAAGCAGCTAAATCAACCTCTGTCCAAGTTACAGTGGTTCCAGTGTTAACCTCAGCCCATGCAATAATATTAGGCGAGCCTGTGGTAATTGTCAATCCTATGCCATTTGGAATAACAGTTGCGGATCCAACTCCTGTAATTTGACCTACAGAATACGTAGCTGAAGATCCTGTAGCATCATATTTAGATACTGGAATAATATCTCCTATAGATCCTGTTAAAGCAATACCTGTTAATGAAACATTAGCATCTCCAGTTGTATCTTCATTACCAATAAATGTACTTAAAGATACTCCAGTTAAAGGAACTTCTTGGATAGTGCCTGCAATAGCGTCTCCTATTGCTGAAGTTGAAGCAAATAAAGTATCATCAGCAGATTTAATAACAGTAGATCCATTAGCCCCATCAAAGTGTAATAAAAATTGTGTATTAGAATCAAATGAAAAAGCTTGAGTTGGTTCAGTGAAACTTGAGCCCCCGTATCTTGCAATATCTGAAACTCTAAACTCATCTATGTAACCATCAAAATCACCAAAACCATTTTTTCCAATACTAAATAGACCATTATCAGGTTTATTACCTGTAGAAACTGTATCTTCTAAAGTTCCGTTTTTATATATTCTATGAGTGTTGCCTTCTCTTTCATAAGATAGCATAGTCCAAACACCAGCAGATACTGTAACTGAAGTAGTAATAATTGTTGATGGGTTTATAGTCCAATAAACTTGATTACCTAATAAATAGGATTGTTCTGTTGTGCTTGTTCCTGATTGCCAAATGCCTTTATAACCTGTAACGTTGTCAGGTCTAATCCATAAATCAATTGTAAAATCACCAGAGCTTAAATCTAAATTAGTTGTTGTCTCAATGTAATCATCAGTACCATCTAATAATAAAGATGCTGTTCCAAATTTAGCTTGTGCAGTTGAAAGTTGTGCATTGCCTTCGGCAGTAAAATTAAATAAAGGTTCTTGGTTTGTTACTTGTACATTAGCATGCCCCTCTAATGTAACTGTACCTAAATCTTGAGTTAATAAGAAACTATGTGCAATTTCGTTATCAGAGTTTGCTGAAGTACCTACAGGTGTAATAGCAGTCTGTAAAGAATTTCCATCGACTTCAACAACTACATCTGTAAATGCGTCTTCATTACCTGTTACTACTGATAAAGAGATACCTTGTAATTGAACTGAATAATTATCTCCCCAAGCAAAACTTCCCCAAGTTTCTCTTCCCCAACCTTCTCCTATTAAAAATTGATCATCGATTGTAGCCGTTCCAATATTTGTAGAAGAAGATATGCCAGAAACAGGAACACCTATTCCTATTCCTTCATTACCTGTAACAATATTAAATTGTATTCCTGTAACTGGAACTTCTGCGGATGCTCCTGCAACAGCGTCTTCTATAGAAAATGTAGATGATATTCCAGATACACTTACATTAGCGTTAGCTGAAGTTGTAGATGTACCTATTGAAGTTGAAGCGGCAACGGATGAGACTAAAACGGTTTCGTCAGATAGGTCTCCCCAATCTGATGCACCCCATGTTTTATTACCCCATCCTGTTGCCATTTCATAACCTAATCAAATTACGATATTCTTATAATCGCTTGTGTATCGTTTGCATCAGGGAACTGTACTGTAAAAGTTCCTGCTGTTGCTGTTTTGTCTCCACCAAAGTCTAATACTGCAACTGCTGTATTTGAGTTTGATGTATTGTATATCAAGGCTCCTCTTGCAGTTAAAGTAACTCCTGTGAAAGATAAATCATTGAAATCAACGAAAGCTGTTGTTCCGTTTACTGATACTAAAGCATTAACTAAGGCACCACCACCTTGAGCATACTGACCTGTGTCTCCAACTTGACCGCCTGTGCTGTCGCCAGGGTAAGCAGTTGTATCTGCACCAATAGTTGCTGTGTTGTCGTATAATGCTAATTTAAATACATCTCCCGTTGAAGGTGTAAAGTCATGTTCTGCTTTAAGCATTTCTTCCTTAAAGCTGTTACATATTGCGTTTGTTGTAATTGCCATATTTTCCTCCTATAAATTTGTTATGGCGATGGAGAAGGTACCTTAATTCTAGGAACCCCTTCATCGTATTCTCCTCGTCTTCTTCTTCCCATTTGCTGTAATGCAAAACCTTGCATGCTATCATCATACTGGCTTTTATAGAGGTTGTACATATCTGCAGGGCCTTTTAAGTAAGAAAAACATTCTTTTAAAACGCCATATAATAGTAATCCATCTTGATAAGTAGAAAGATAAGTAGAATTCGTTGATGTGAAGTGTTTTGGGTCTATAATAAAATTTAATTGTACTTGATAAGTTGAATCAGGAGTTGGTGCCACAACCGCATTAAAATCGTCCCACATTGCATAATATTTTGGTAGTCCTGTTGCACCAGAATTATTGTATTCTGATATAAAACTTGTATCTCTTTTTTCTAAAAAATATCTATCGCCTGACCCATCAAAAACTTGAAGGGATCTTACTACTACACAGTCAGAAGGTAATGATATATATCTTTGACCAGTAACAAAATTAGCAGTTGAATATTTTCTTAAATCGTCATAATCAACTTTAGCGGCCACATCTAATTCTACTTGTCTTATAAATTGATCAATAATAGAATCTGTTAAAACATTAGAATCCACTTCAGTATAGTTTCTAACTTGTGTTAAAAAATCTGAATAACTAATAGCCATTATGAAATCTCCACTGTTACTTGACCAATATTAGAAATTGCTTGTCTACCTCTATTTTGTGCAGATCCATCATCAGGTTGCATGCCAGTAGAACTAAAAGCAAAATCTCCTGGTAATGTTAAATTAGCAACAATTCCCCCACCTCCACCAGATAAAACTGTAAATGTCTGAGGTCTTGCATTCATTAATGCTACACCATCAGCACCTGGATTTCTAGGATCTAGTTGAGGATGTTTAGGTTCAAATTCTGATATATGGACAAATGCTCCTGTCCATTCCTTTACCATTTCTCTATATGGGAAAGCTTGGCCAGAACGATCTGATATTGCTTGTGCGTATTTTCCTGATGCTCTAGTTGCCATTATACGCCATCTCCATAAAATGTTTGAGGTGAAATATAAACTGAAGTTCTTTGTCCATCTTCATTTAATGCTCTTTGTAATTCATCTTCATACGCCAATCTTAAACTTTGTGTTGCACTTGGATTACTTAAAAAAGATAAATAGTATGCTAAACCAGAAACCATGCACGGTATAAATCTGTATGCAATATCTGCGGTATTAGTAAAAGCACCTGCATCTTCAATTCTGTTAATAGTATAATATTTTAAGTGTGTATATGTTGTAGCATCTGGTGCAATGTATAAATTGATAATTGGTGTAGTTTGTCTATCAACAAAATATTGTGAAGGTTGTCCTGTAGTTCCTTTGTTAGGCAACGCAGCATAAGCTGATCTATCTATCTTTGTTAAAGATATATCATTTGTTGATGTAGTTACCCCTGAAGTAGTTGAAATATAAGCTTCTAATACATCTGATACATTTGTTGGAACTGTGTATGATATTGTACCAGCAGTTAAAGCTTGTGTTTGTAATTCAACTTTCCAGAGATGAACGCCACGATTACCCCATTCTGAAAATAAAATATTTAAATTTCTTCTTGCTCTTTTTAAATCATTACCTGAATTTGTTCGAACTCCGCATCTATTAAATGACTCTTCAATAATATCGTCTATGTTTAAATCGAATGATGTTGTTCCTGAAGTAGCCATTATAATAAATCCTTATAGTATTTAATTGAACCACCTTTAGAAGCAGCTCTTACACATTGTCCACCAACATTTACAAATCCTGGAGGACAAGTAATAGTATTGTCTCCGCCTCTACCACTCATTTCTTTTAATTTTTGTGTAGTGGCTGATACTATTGGCATACCCATTGCTTTTCTTCCAACTGCAGTATCTCTAACTGCACCAAGTACATTAACTACACCTGCACCTGGTAAAACATTAGCAAAACCTAATGACTTTTGTCTTGCTGCTAAATTATCTTTAAACGATGTTATTGATTCAGTAGGAATTCCAGGATCAACAGGGCCAGTTATTTTTTTTTCTTGGTAGTTACCAGGTCTTTCTACAGGGCCAGCTTTAGCTGCTCCAGCAGGAGTATCTTTTCTACCCCCTTGGTAGCCTCCACCACCTCTGAACTTTTTTACTTTTAATTTTTGTCTGGCCATGCATATCCTTTATTACATTAAGTCTTTATAGTAATCCATTGATTTACCTGGAACTAAATTCTCATCTTGTAATCCCATACCAGATTGTCTAGCAGCTCCATAACCCTGTTTCATTTCACCACCTTTAGCTTTTTTCTTAACTATATCTCTTACATCTTTTGCATCTGGGAGTTTAATTGATTTTACATATTTAGAAAACTTATCCTCTTCTTTTTTACCTGTAACCATTGCACCTTTTTTAGCTTTCATCATTTTGAAATCTTCTCCAGTAATTTTACCATCTTTATTTTTATCTAATTTTTTTTGACCGCCTTTAAGCATTTGTCCTCCTTTATTGTATTTTTTCATCATACCTCCACCCATTTTTTTTGTCATACCTTGGGGTTTAGTATTTTCCATTCTTTTTTCTTTTTCAGAAAAAACTTGTGATGGACTTCTTCCTTTTAATCCTTTATCACTAATTCTTCCTGATCCTTCTTTTGAATAACCACCAGGTACTTTTTCAATAGATCCACCTGTTGATTTATTTTTAGGTTTTATTTCTTTTGGTTTTAAAGGTTTACCACCCTTACCTGTAGGTTTAACAACAACCATTGTAAATGTATATTTCTTACTCATAGGTCTATCATACCCCCATAGTATTTCTTTGTAAATGTACTAACATTTGTAGGTTTTCCACCAGGATTACCTGCTGCTCTTTTTCTCTTTACAGCACTCGCCTTTTCTGACTTTGTCATTGCTGTGGCTTTTGCAAGTGGTACGCACTTGGGGTATTTCCTCTTCGAAGAGCCACCTGACGTAGATCTCCCACAAGGTTGATATTTTCCATTTTTTTGCTTGGCTCCAATATCTACCCATTTTTCTGAAAACCATTTCTTTAAACCTTTCTCAGCCATTAAAGTAAATCTTTGTAATAATCCTCATAGGATTTGTTTGAAACTTTTTTACCCCCTATTTCAGATTTTATATATGAACCATTGTACTCTGTTCTTTTTTTATATTCTTGATCTGTTTCAGTTGTCATTCTAGGTCTATGTGTTTTAGCATGATCTATAATTGATCCTTTAGAATATGTTTTAGCACCTTCAGGTCTCATGTAAGTTTTTGGAAACTTTTTTGCAGGATCAAATTTTTTACCATCAACGATAAACGGATCTCCAACATATACAATATTTTTATTACCCATAGCCATATCTCTAGCTTTAGGCATTTTTTTCTTTTGTTTTTTCTTTTGCTCTTCAGACATTTTTAATCTCCTTACACCAGAAGAACTTGCAGCACCAGAACCTGCAGATCCTCCGCTTTGCATTTTTTTAGGGCCCCAATCTTTTCTTCTTACACCAGATGGGTCTTTTGCTTTACCTGCACAAATTTTAGATGCGTATGCGTTAGCATACGCTGAGGGATAAACTTTAAATTTTCTTTTAGCGGCCGCTTTGCCTCTAGCACATAATTTAGTCATTGTGTTTAAGCCTTTTTCTGTTGTACAACTTTTTAGATTGTACCACTTTTTGCTTAAACTTTGAAGACCTTAGGTTTTTTGCTATTGGGTTTCTTTTTGACTTGTAATCGTTTCTTTTTTCTCGCTCCACGTAATTTACCGTCTATTTGTTGAGTCATTTGTGATCTACCTATGGTCATACTAAATCAACCGCCTTTCCGATTATGGGTTTATATTTTACTTTTTTATCTTCTCTATATGCATGCATAAATTGTCTTCTAGGTTGGTAAGGTATCCAACTTGCATGGATCCAGCCACTATTAGGCTCTCCTGGCGTATAGAATTCTAAAATGAGTTGATCTGTTTCTAAATATTTATTTATCCAATCTGCAACTTCAGCATTATCTACACCTAACACTTCGAAGTCTGCGGCCTCAGCTTTGGCATGCTGTGAATTTTCTGAGCTACCGATAGCTCTACAAAGTTCTACACTACGAAATCCGCTAGTCACCTTAACTCTTCCGAATTGATCTCTTACTGGTTGTAATACGTTTTCGCATAGCTGTTTTAATTTATCTATTTGATCACCGTTAGGATTATTATCAATATTTAAACGGATTGCAGTATCCGATTTTATTAGTTCTTGTAATGTAAAATTACGGGAAAGGTTCATTATTTTGGTTTTATAATTTTATCTATACTTATACTACCATCGATATTTTTTTCAACCATAGCATCTACCTCCCCGCACATAAAACGTTTATTGTTCATTTCCATGTTTCTTGTTGCTTCTCTTTTCATTTTTAAACATGTAGATATATCAGGTTGAATTCTATGTTCAACTAATTCTCCTCCTATAAATAAACAAAGTGCAATAACTGTTTGTATCATTAATGATTCCCATTTAATTTACCAATATTAGCTCTTACAGAATCTTTTAATTTTTCTGTATCTACTCTTAATCTTTCAACATCCATTTGAAGTCGTTCAATGTTAACTCTGTTATTCATCATACCATCAACTCTTATAGTTAATTTTTCTAACCCTTCTGCTATATGTTCGAGAAGCATGAATTGTTCCTGATCGATAGGTTTTTGAGCTGATGCCTCTAACAAGTCTTGTTCAAATAATTTATTTGCTGTCTCTAATGCGTTGAGTCTCTCAATAACACCAAATGCAAACCACGCTCCTACAATAACGGCTGCGACCAATCCTATTAAATTACGTAATGGAAGACCAATACTTGTGTTGTCATCAATTTTTATTGACATGATAGACACTCATCAGAATCAGAATCTAATGCTGCTAATGCTTCTTCTTTACAATCTTGGCTACAAAATAAATCTAATTCGTCTTTTGGTTCAAATTCTTTTTTACATTGCTTGCAATCTTTTTTCATTTCTTTCTTCTCCTTTTGAGTAAATTTTTTCTTTTATTCCACAACCATGATGAAAGTTTAACACTATAAGTTTCTATTACAGAAAACACTTTGTCAATAAACCCAAAAAAAGTATACAACCACTTGTCTATCATTTTGATGCAACTTTACCCTTATTAATACCTTCTTTTATAACGTATTTTTGTGTTCCGTTTGCACCTATCTCAACTTCTTTTTTTAAATTTTTAAATAATATTTTTTCCTTTTCTGTTTTATCTTTTTGTTTTAAAAAAGATTCAATTGTTTTTGTATCTCTCATAATTAATCCTTTACTTTATCTTCCATTTGATAAAACATTTTATCACTATCTTCCGTAACCATGCTAGAGTCCTCTGCATCCCAATAAGTAGTTTGGACTCTATAGTCAGGCCAGCTGTTATCAGTAGTGTATGAATTAACATGCCACAAAAGGCGATTATTAGGCTGAGCTGCAAAATTACCGTTATCAAGCTCCAATATATGTGCACACTTATGTTCTTGAGGAATTTCAGAATGTTCAACATCCAAGATGTTAACATCTGGGTGTGCCCAATCAATCGTAAATAAATATTTTCCATGATAAAACTTTTTGTCTAAGCCTAAAAATTTTCCTTTTAGACCATCCAGCCAATCAAAAGTAGTAACACTAGGCCAATAACTAAAACAGTTCCACAGTTCCAACTCGTGCGTCTGCATATTCGGCACATCGGCTCTATCATACGATTTTTGAAAAAACGCTGAGATAGGCAAACGCCAAAAGCACGCACCATTAGGTAGCATGATGTTAAATAAGAGTGCACGGCCTGATATACTTGTGAGACCAAAGATAACACAGTCTTCGCTTTCTCCATGATGTTCTTTAAGATCATAAAGATATTCCTTTCTGACCTTGCAATAGATCGGTGGTAGATTCGCATTTAAATAAGACATTTAACACTTCCATCTTCTTCTCGCTTGTCTTAATCTTGAATTTGGATCCTTAGCAGCTTTTGGAAACATTTTCATTTGTCCTGCACTTCTTGCACAATAAGATTTTCTTCTTGCTGCTCTTTTCTTACCAGGATTATCCTCAGTAACTGCTGTTTTTAATTTAGATCCAGGATTTTTTCTTCTATACGCCATGACTCCTGCTTGAGTCATTCCTGCACCAGCTTTTGTAGAACGAAAGTTTTTTTTATTTCGTGGTGGCATACCACCTTTTGACATCTTCAAAAGCTGAGCAGTATAATTATCCATTGTCCGAAGTTAAAGTCCCTGCACTGTATTTGTCTGTAAATAAAGTATACGCAGTAATTTTAACCGATGTTTTTAAATAAATTCCTTTTGGAAACATAATTCCATCTTCAGGAATATTTAATGTATAAACATCGCCACTTGGGACATCACCTATGAATCTTGTAACCCCGTCACTAGAACAAAGGTTCACGAGACCCGCACCTGTTCCATCAGAGGCAATTGAAATACCTTTAAGTCTTACAGGTGGAGAAATAATTTCTCCAAGTAAACTTACTGCCGTTGCATCAGCATGCGTAGTTGCTGTAGTTCCATTTGCTCCTCTAACGCAACCTGTTAGATCGTTTGAGGACACTGCTGTATAAGTGATAACTTCACTTTCAATCAAAATAGTTCCACCGCCTGTTGGAAATCCAACAGCAGAAGTCAGTGTGATTGTAGTATCCGTTGCACTTAGTTCTCCACCTTCATTTAAGGTAGTAGCGACAGCAGCGTCAGAAGATCTAGTTGCTTGTATGTCTGCTTTAAAACTCATTTAGTTCTCCTTTAGTTGTGGCTCCCGAAGGAGCCACTAATTATTTATTACTACGCAGAATAACCGTAAACTTCAAGTAAAAATTTACCTGCAGTATATGTTCCTACAGTACTTCCTGCTTGAACAAAATATAAATATTTACCAACTGTTGGTAAAGTAATTATATCGATGTCCCCTGCAGCTACACCACCAGAATTTAATAAAGATGATGCAGTTAAAGTACTGATTGCAGTTGAGTAAACACCTGTTGCTTCATCTGCTTGATAAATATCAATATCAGTATCTCCTGTTGCTGGAGTTTCTAAAGTTAATAACCTTGCAGAAAACAAAGTTCCGTTGTTTGCCGCTGTAAGTGCAGCAAAATAAGCTGGACTTGAGTTATCGACTCCGATAATATCATTTGTAGTTCCAGATGAAGTTATACCTGTTAAATCAATCATAATAGTTGTTTTAATAATTGATCCAACTTTTTCTAATGAAGTTGCATAAACTCCAGTTGCAGATATACCTGCTCCTGCTGTAGCATTTGTGTTAGCAGTTGCTGAAACAAATCCTGTAGAATCTACAGAAAAGTTAGTTGTAAAGGCACCAGTAGATGAGTTTTTAGTTACTCCTAAAAAACCATTTTCCGATCGGACTGGGCCTGTAAAAGTTGTGTTTGCCATAATATTCTCCTTTTGTATAGCGTTGTATTTGTAGTCTCTATACTCGTCTGCCTAACCAGTCTACAAATAATTTTTTATTGTTAGGTATTTTTATTATACATAAAAAAAGGGGCGATGTGAACACCGCCCCTTTTAAGTACCCGTTGTAGGGTTAATCTGTTAACTATTAGCTAGTTGGTAAGTTTCCGTTACCAAATACACATCTTGGATCAGAGAATCCAAAAGAGTATCTTTCTCTAGCTTTGAATCTAACGTTACCAGTATCGAAGTCACCTTCTAACGCAGTTTTAATCGGGCTTCTTTCGAAGTGTTTAAAACCATTAGGTACATCTGTTAACAAGAAGAATGAGTC
>Ga0208019_1000762_pt1 | contig 17401 bp, 25 predicted proteins | sample CB_VirMetaG_5_FD_184540 | JGI IMG/M metagenome (GOLD analysis project Ga0208019, IMG submission 184540) | Freshwater to marine saline gradient viral communities from Chesapeake Bay - CB_1508_1D Viral MetaG (SPAdes) (version 4) | ecosystem: Environmental > Aquatic > Marine > Coastal | place: USA...
ATTATTGTTTGTTCATTCATTTTTCCAACTCTTTTATAACCCAATATTCTTCATAAGTATTATCTCTTGGACTTTCCACAAAATCAATAATGAAAACTCTTTCCATTGCAGATAAATGCTCCATAATGAAATCTTCATCAAACTCTGTATCTTCTCTATTATCTGCTATTTGAAAAACCTCTTTAAATTCATCTGCCGAAAAGATTTGCCACTTATTAATAACTTTTAAATCTTTAATCATTCTTCAACCTCTTCAACCTCTTCAACCAATCCTCTTAAATGAATTGTTTTTCCTGTTTCAATATCTTTAAAAGAAACTTCTATAAATGCTTCTCTTAAACCTGTATATTCAAAATCTTCTATTTCTATTCTTGTCATTTTTCACCTACACAATTATCATTAAGATAATTCATTAAATTAAGATAATTCATTAAACAAACTAAAGCATTATAAAATAATTCTTCAATTGCTTTATATTGGGCAATTCCCAAAATGTTTTCAGTATTGCCTTCTTTAGCTGCTTCTTCTAAATAAAAAACATTACCATTATTATGACTTAACCATTTGGTTAAATCTGCTGTATATATGTCAACTTCATTGTCTGCCCACTCGTATATATTTTCGTTTATAGTTTCTTTTAATTCTTCCAAATCATCAAAATTTGAACTATTCAATAAATCAATAACATTATATAAAAAAGAATTAAGCCATTCATAAGTATAATCGTTAAATGGGTTTAAAACTTTTTTATCTTCACTGCCCCAAATGTTAAAAACATCATCTCTATTTATAAAAATCCTTCTTTCATTATCACTATTTTGTATTTTAATCAATTTACTTTCATTTAACCTTTCAAGTTCTTTTATAATTTCTTTTTTATTTTTCATTTTTTTTACCTCTCAAATGATTTTCATACTTTGTTAAATCTTCATCAAACTTTTTAGTATTCCAACCTTTAATCTTTCTTGTTTCATAATCTACTTCTGCATAACCAATAAGTTCTTCTCTAAAACTCTCTATAACATATAAGTCCAATTCTGTCCAATCAAAATCTTCTTTCCAACAATCTGCAAACTCATATCCATCTAAATCTTTCTTCTTGACTATTGCCACAATATGTTCTCCCCAATCAACTTCAAATTTAGAAATAATGCTGTTAAATTGTGCCGTTTTCATTTTTTTATACCTCGTCTTTATATATTTCTTTTTCTGTTATCATTTTTTACCAACCTCAAAACCATTTAAAAAAATATTAAAAATGTTTTTAACTTCATCACAAGCATTTAAACCAAAATATTCAACATCCTCAACAAGAGCACCCAGATATGCGCGATTATTATCTTTAAGTTCTTCCATTACCACAATTAAATATTTTTTTGGGATAAACTTTCCTGCTTGAACCCAAATCCTCAACCAGCCCGCATAATTAATAAAAGGGTAATTTATGCCCTCTGCTTTTAATTGTTCTTTTGTTGCTCTGCTTATGTATCCATTAACAGCACAACCCCCGCAACTTTCCCGAGCTTCAACACTACTTGAACAATATTTTGTGCAATCGTTTAAAATTCTTATTGCTTGTTTTCTTTCCGTTTCTTTTTTTTCATTCATTTTTTTAACCTCGTTATTTGTTCACCTAAATATTCAATCCTCGCAAAATCTACATTTAAGTTTTTCGTTTAAATCTCTTTCATAAACTAATTTATTGCAATTCTCACAACTTACTTTATAATTTGAGTTTTTATTTTTCTTCATTTTCTTAAGCCTCCTATTTGATTATTAATAAATTTTCTTATTGGTCTTTCTGAAAAGAAAGAATAACACCCATATAAATAAAATTCTGTGCCATTTCCACCCAATTTATATTTATTATTTATCATAATATTAGAATACTTTTGGAGTATATAAAGCTTTCGTATATACATTATATATATTATATATTTGTTACTAATAAGTAGTAATATCTTATATATTATTTATATTAAGATATATTAAAATATATTAACATACTATAAATATTTATATATATATAAGATATATTAAGATATATTATATATAAGATATATTAAGATATACCCCTATTATAAATTTATATAAATATATATAAATATATATAAATATATATAAATATATATAAATCTATTATATATATCTATAAATATAATATATCTTATATATTAATATATATTAAGATATAATATGTTATATATTAAGATATATTAAGATATATTAAAATATATTATATATTAAGATATATTAATATATATTTATATTAATATATTAATATATAACTTATTATATATAATAAATTATATATACAACCACTTCTCTTGTTGTAACCGGAAAGTAGTAAATCAAGAAATCCCACAAAAACAGAAATAAAAAGGTATAAGGGGAAGGACATTACTCTCTCAATTTTGTGTGGTTTTATGTAGAAAATGCAAATGCTTAAAAAGTATGAATTCTATAATACTTATTGTAATGGTATTATTAAAACTTTCAGGTGGCAAGCGTAGCATAACCATTTTTTCTCCTTATGGTGAAGTTTACAGTGTTTCCTGCGGTTTGCTTAGAATGTTAATGGATGGCAAATTGGATGACAACCGTGTTTTCGCCAAACAACTTAACAATGTCGGCAACGGTTGGGCCAAGAGTGGTAAGCAGGGCAAAGTTGACCCTGTAAAAAATTTAGGTGACTTATAATGAAGGTAAACAATTTAAACAATGGTGTTTACAAAGAGCGTGATGATTATCTTTCCTCTTTCGACTCTTTGACTGGTAGACTGTTATGGAAAGAATGTCGGCGTGACCCTGCCGTTTTCGCTTACAAGATGTTAGGCATTAAGTTGTACGGTTGGCAATGGTTAGTAACTCGTGAACTTTTGTTGGGCAAGCGTAGGTTGGTTCTCAACACTTCCAGGCAAATTGGTAAATCCTTTTTAGTTTCCATTTTATCTTTATGGTACGTAGTTTTCAATCAAGGCCACAGTTCCGAGTTCAGCAACACTAAAGTTGGCGTTATCAGTGCTACTGAGGGTCAAGCAAAGAAATTGTTGTTAGATATTAAAAACTTAATGCGTGTTGGTGATTCTTATTGTAAGGAGCATTACAGTAAAACTAATGATGACATATTCCACTTTGGAATTTTCTCTTATTTAATTGACGACTCTCGTAACGCTGAGAACACTAAAACTTGTATAACTTTCAAATGCGGTGACGACAAATTTGGTTTATTCCTTAAAGACAGTAAAGTTGGCGGTTTTATTAAGAGTTTACCTCCTACCGACATTGTGCGTGGTGAGACTTTTGACTTTTTAATAGTTGACGAAGCCAGCAAGGTTGATGACGAAATTTACAACATGGCAATTAGTAAAACAGGTGACAAGTTTGACGCTGTTCGGTTCATTACTAGTACTCCTTTCGGCAGGGCAGGTTTTTATTATGAAATCTTTGACCCTGAGGACAAGATTAAAGATAACAGTTGGAAACGGTTCTGGTTCACTGTTGACGCTATAAAGGATGACGACTCTGACGATTATGCTAGACGGTTGAAAGATATTAAAGAGCGTATGCAAATGGGAAAAAACCTTGAAATCCGTCAAGAGTACTACGGCGAGTTTGTACAATCTGAACGAAGCTTTTTCAGTCCTTTCAAAGTTGACGGTATGTTTCTTAACAGATTATGTCCTGTTGAAAAGTACAGCGGCCTTTGCGACATGGGTGTAGACTTTGGAGGTCTTAGAAAAAGCAAAACCGTTTTGACCATTAGCTGCATAAAAAGTGACGGAATGATTTACAGAATTTGGCACCATGCTTACGAAGTTAGGCAAGATGACAGTTTAATTGAAGACATTGCCGATATTAAAAGGCGTTTCAATATTCAAAGAATCATTGTTGACGACTGTCCAGAAGGAGATTTTAAAATAAGAGAAATGGATAACCGTGGCTGGGAAGTTACTCGAATGAGTTTTGCCCGTGACAAGGTTAGAAAGTATGGCGACTTTAGGTCAATGCTTAACAAAGACAAAATTAAGTCTTACAATGATTCCGACCTTATGTCCGAAATGAAAGCGTTGAGTACTGCTAAAGGGAGAGAACGAACAAAGATTGCCGCTCCTCCAGGTTACAGTGACGACATGATTGACAGTTTTGTAATGAGTACTTACCACTACACAGAAGATGAAGACGACTTTGACTTTTACGACTTAGACGAGGTAAAAATATAATGAAACTAGGAACACAAATTGGTTCGGTTAAGATTGATGATTTAATAACTGAAAAGATTGATACAAGGATTAACGAGATAATGCAACACCGTAGACCTGACGACTTACCAGAATGCGGTATGCCTGCTGATAGCAAGCCGATGAAAACAGGTTGGTACAAATGGATGCTGTCACGTTACATTTTTTCCACACAATTCACTGAAGGAAAAACAGTTCTAGACCTTTGTTGTGGTGTGGGTTGGGGGAGTTATATTATTGGCACTAATGCAAAAAAAATAATTGCTGTTGATTACCAAAAAAAAGCTTTAGAGTATTTAAAAAATAATTGGAAAAATACCAAAAATATTGAAACTGTCAATTTTGATGTTTTAAAATATGTTTGTAAAGAACCAGTTGACATTGTTTTAATGATGGATTGTATTGAACATTTAAGCATTTTTGAAGGAGTAAGAGTTATGTTAAATGTATTTAAATCTTTGAAACCTGATGGAATTGTTATAGGAAGTTCTGGCTTTCCTGCTACAAGGGAACAAGCTAAAAAAAGTGAGAGCAAGTTTCATAAACATGTTTATACGCTTAATGAAATAACAATGTTGTTAAAAACATTTTTTAAAGATGTTAAAGTATTAGAAAACAAATATTTTATTTGTAAAGAAAAAAAGTTGTGGTGTGACCAATGAACAATATTTTATTACCAGACCAAAAGGCAGTTTACTTTATAATTCCAAAAGTTGCTTGCACTTCGTTAAAAATGGCAATTGCTAAACAACTTGGTATGACAAATGTAACTCCTCACATGGTTCACAGAACAGAGTTTGAAAGCATTCCTCTTAAAGCGGCCAATAAAGGATACAACCATTACTTTAAGTTTGGTTTTGTAAGAAATCCTTGGGACAGATTGGTTTCGTGTTATCTTAACAAAATCAATGCTGACAAAAATTATACTAACCAACCATATAACAATTATGTTAAAGGTGTAAGCAGGGCAATAAATCATTTAGGAAACTTTTATGCTGGCATGAGTTTTAAAGAATTTGCCGAAGAAGTTTGCAAAATTGATGACAAAGATTGCGATGACCATATTAAGTCTCAACATTGTTTTATTTACGATTCAAAAAATTGTGACCTTTACATTAATTTTATTGGTAAGTTTGAAAACTTAAAAGAAGATTTTGAATATGTTTGTAATCGTATTGGAATTAAACAAAAGCTTCCTTATGAACAAGTAAGTAAAGGAAGAAAACATTATAGTTATTATTATGACAATGACCAAGAACTTATTGATTTAGTTGGAAAAAGATATGAAAAAGATATTACATTGTTTGGATACAACTTTGAAAATCAATTAGAGGTAAAAAATGAAACAGATTGAAAAAGGAATAATGAAAATAAGATTGAGACAAAAAGACATTAAACTACTTAATGGTGGTAACATTATTATTTATGATAGAGATTACTTACCTTTTAAAATTGAATTGGAGTGTGTTGAAATTGAAAGATGAACACCACCAATATATGAGTAGAAAAAAACCGCTTAAACCTAATCATGCAGAACTTTTTGGTTTAATGCACGATTATGGGCCACCTCAAGAAAAAGGTGACAAAGTCATAGATTATATAAATGAAGAGGATGAATAAAATGGAAAAGAAAAAAAAAGTGTTATTAACTGGAATTGCAGGATTTGTTGGACACCATGTTTTAGAAGAAATATTAAAGACTACTGACTGGGATGTTGTTGGCTTAGCAAGACTTAACTTTGCGGGTGAGATGAAAAGAATAACTGATGTTGATATTTTAAAAAACGAAGAATACGCTAATCGTGTTAAGTTTGTTTATCATGACTTAAAGTTTGATGTTAATCCTGGTTTAGTTGAAGACATTGGTTCGTTAGATTATGTGATTCACCTTGCAGCCAATAGTCATGTTGACCGTAGCATTACACACCCTAAAGAGTTTTTTATGGATAATGTAATTGGAACAGTTAATCTTTTAGAATATTGCAGAAAGCATAATCCTAATGCTAAATTTATTAATTTTGGAACTGACGAAGTGTTTGGGCCAGCACCACATGGTTACGATTTTAAAGAAGATGACAGGTTTAGACCTTCTAATCCATACAGTGCCGCAAAAGCTGGACAGATTTGTGCAGGGCATTCATATTTTGTTACTTATGGTATGCCAATAATTTCAACTTATACAATGAACATTTTTGGTGAAAGACAAAATCCTGAAAAGTTAGTAAGTAAATCAATAAAAAACATAATTGATGATAATCCAATTCCAATACATTGTAAACTTGACAAAAACGGAGAAGTTGAATATGTTGGTGAAAGACATTGGTTACACGCACGTAATGCTGCAAATGCAGTAATTTACATTTTAAAAAATGGAACGCCAGGCGAACATTACAATGTTGTTGGTGATACTGAAATGACTAATGATGAAATGGTCAAACATATTGGAGAATTTATGGGAAAAGAACCAAAACTAGAATATGTTGATTTTCATAAAACAAGACCAGGACATGACAGAAGGTATGCTCTTGATGGAACAAAACTTAAAGAGCTTGGATGGGTTCCGCCTTTAGATTTTGAAACAAGTCTTAAAAAAACAATAGAATGGGAATATGGAAGACTTAAAAAATAAAAAAACTACTAGAAGCTATAATTGTTTAAGAGATGTAATGACTGCTGAACAAGAGCGTGCTTTTTATGATAACATTTTACAGCGTGTTTTTTGTTACCCTCGTTATTATCTTGACAATTTAGATTATTTAGACACTTTTAGAGTTAGTTTTTTAGAATATTGGGAAAAAAGAAGAGTAAAACCAAAACGAAATAAAAGGGTTTTTAAATAAAATACGACACAAAAGAAGAATAGTGAGAAAGAAGGAATAGTTTTCTATTATTTAAGAAAACAAACACTAACATTTTGTTGGTGGTTTCCAGGAATTTCACTAAGTCATAACAATTGGGGTCACTGGGCTGATTGCCTTAGAGAAACCTGGTTATGGCCTGCTCAAACCCAAGCTTAATTTAATATGACTACAAAGGAAACAATAGCAAATGCAAACAGTAAGGGATTAATTCTAGACTATTATAGTACTCCTTCCAATAATCAATATTCTTTCGGAAGGAAATCAGACTTTGATTTAAGAAAGGCACTTAATGTAATTAAAAACGACCCTGTTGTTAAAGGAGCAATGATTACCATGGTTGATAAGGTAATGGAAACTCCGTGGCAATTAGTTGGTAGAGATAAACGAAGCAGAAAGTCTGAACTTGAAAAAAAATTAAGAGATTTAAGATTTTCTAAACTTTTAAGAAAAATTGTTTTTAATTTAGTTCTATATGGAAATTGTTTTGTAGAAGTTGTAAAACAAGGCGGAAAGGTTACAGACCTTAATGTTTTAGAAACAATCAATACAGACATAAAATGTAAAGATAATGGTGATGTTACTTCTTATATACAAACCGTTGGCAAAGGCACTTCTAAAAATCCAATAACATGGAATCCTGAAAGAATAGTACATTTTAAACTTTCAGAAATTACAACTAATGTGTGGGGAGAAGTTGACCTTCAATCTGTTTATGATACGATTTTAATTAAAGATGCTGTAAGAGAATGGATTAGATGGTTTTTTCAAACTAACCAAGCAAGAGGTTTTTATAACATTAAAAGTGCAAACAGAGAAAAAGTTAAAGACTTTTTGGCAAACCTTAAAGCAAATGAAGTAGACAAATCTAAACCAGTAATTGCACAAGGAGAAATAGTTTACCAATTATTAAGAAATTTTGGAGACGAAACTAAGACGCTTAACGATTTATTGTTATGGTTAGATAATCAAATTTTGGCGTTGCTTAATGTTCCACCAATTGCGATGGGATTCCCTGACATGAGCGGAAGGTCAAACAGTGTTGAACAATTTAGAAGTTTAAATATTAGGGTTAATTCATTTCACGAAATTATTGAAGATTATGTAACTTACGATTTATTTCCAAAAATTGGATTTGAAAAAGTCGAACTAGAATTTGGTGCAATTGATGATATGACTTTAAAATCTAAAATGGAAGTTGTAACTTTAATGCGAAATGCAAACTTTACAAATGAAGCAATTGAAGAATGGCTTAATGAACAAAACATATTTTTTAAAACTAAAAAACTTTTTGAAGAGCCAATGGAAATGGAAAATGATAAAGTTCAAGGAGAATTTGCACCTTCAAGAATGAGAAAAGGAGAAGGAGAACCTAACAAACAAAAAGACGAAGTTAGTACAAGAGATGACCAACTTGTAAAAAATAGTGTTGATAAAATAACAATGGAAACAGACCAATGGAGGAAGTATTAAAATGGAAGGCGGATTAACAATAAATTTAGACACTTCTGCATTAATTCCAGAATATGTAAAAAAGCTTCCTTTTTCTGTAAGAGTTGGTTGGTTAAAAGTTTACAATTTAGGATTAGACCAATATGGTGAATATAAAGCACTAAAGATGGCAAATCTCTGGGCATTAAAAGAACTTGACAGAATTGAAATGACCCCAGAAGAAGCTAAAGATAACGATTATAGTGATGAATTAATTGAAAGAGTTATTGAAAAAGATAAAACTGAATTTGTAAGCACCAAACTTGAAGAATCTGAAAACGGCATGGTAACATTTAGTAATGATGGAGAAATAATTATTGAAGCAGTATTAGCTGATAACACATTTAGTACAGATGGTAAAAGGTTTAGTGACGAAGCACTTATTTCAATGGCTGAACAGATTAACCAAAAAGGGTTAGCATTACCCGATATTGAACATTTAGAATATAATGAGCTTTTAGAAACAAGTGTTGATGCTCAAGAATTTAAAGAAAAATTAAAAGATAAAAAAGGTTTATTAACAAAAGTTAAAGCATTTTATAATGAAGGAAAATTATTAATTAAAGCCTGGCTTGATAAAAGATATAAAAAGCACGTTGGCTTATATAAAAATTTAAGCATTGAAGCGTATAGTCCAAAAAATAGACAACAAGGCGATGTTTATTTATGGGCAGAACCATTAAGTTTTACATTTACAAACGACCCTAAATTGAAGGGTGCTGAATTGTTAAATGTTTGTGCTTAAAAGAGGTGTACTCTATGAAAATTGGTGTAGGAATTGTTACATATGAAAGGTATGATATGTTTAAGAAATGTATTAATAGTATTTTAAAATTTAGAGACAAAATAGACTACTTGTGTGTAGTTGACGATTGCAGTCAAGAACAAAGAGACCTTTATGATTCTTATTTTAAAGAACTAGCGATGTGCGGCGTTAAAGTTTTTATAAGTGACGAAAACAGAGGCGTTGGTCATAGTAAGAATAAGGTTCTAGAATATTGTTTTTTTAAAGGTTGCGACTATGTCTTTACAATTGAAGACGACATGATAATTCTTGATGGCGATGTTTTCAAAAAATATATTGAATGTTCTAAAAATAATAACATTCATTATTTAAACTACGCACATCACGGGCCTGCAAACAACGGTGGCCCTTTATTTACGGATGGAGATTTAGAAGTTTATCCTCACTGTGTTGGAAGTTTTTCGTTACATAGTAAAAAGCTTTACAAAGAAGTTGGTTATTATGATGAAAATTATTTTAACGCATGGGAACACGTAGATTATTACTACATGGCTTCACTTAAAAACTTAACAACTCGGTTTTGGTATTTTGCAGATTTGGCTAAAAGTTATAATTACATCATTGAACAACCAGGAAGTATTGATGAAAGCAGTATAAGGCCAAGAAGCGATTGGAAAACAAACTTCGAAAAAGGTGAAAGGTTTTTTTTACAAAAACATAAAATTGCTTTGGCGGACGTTCCAAGATGAAACGAGATTTACTAGATATGACTTTTGTTATTCCTGTACGAGTTGACAGCAAAGAGCGTAAACAAAATTTAAAATATTGTGTTGAACACCTTTTAGAAAATTTTAATACAAACATCATACTTGTTGAAAGTGACAAAATCCAAAAGCTTAAAAACTATAAAGATTATAGTAATGTTAAGTTAATTTTTGAAAAAACAAACGATTTATTGTTTCATAGAACTCATTTATTAAATTTAGGTTTTAAGGAAGCAAAAACTCCTTTTGTGGCTAATTATGATGGAGACGCATACTTAAACCCTGAACAAATAGAATTTGCAGTAGAAATGTTAAGAAAGGGCGAAACACAATTCATTATTCCTTATGATGGTCATTGTTACGAATATATGATTGGTAAAGGAAAACTTTATCTTATGAACCCTTGCAGTGTTGGCGGAGCATTTTTTGCTAACAAAAAAGATTATGAAGAAATTGGTTATGAAAATGAAAACTTTATATCTTGGGGTCACGAAGATAACGAAAGAATAACTAGATTATTAAAATTTAAAAAAATACTTAAAAGAACTACTGGAAGTTTTTTACATTTATGTCATCCAAGAGGAATCAATAGTTGTGATGAAAATCCAATGATTGAAGAAAACAAAAAAGAACACGAAAAGGTTACACATATGTCTTTGGATGAACTTAAAAAATATGTGCGGAGTTGGAAATGGCTGAAATAACTTTAATAAACCCACCACAGACATATTTGGTTGAACCTAATGCTCAAGAACATCTTGGATTAATGTATCTTGAAAGTTACTTAAAATCTCGTGGTGTTGATGTAGTTTATAAAAATTTAGCAAATGTTGGTATGGATGAAGTGTTATCACAGATTCCCGAATCAGAGTATTACGGAATTACTACAACAATTTTAGAATACCCAGAAGCAGAAAAATTGTCTGAAATGTTAAAAGAAAGAGACAACGGAAAAGTTTTGCTTGGTGGTGGATTTGTAAAGTCTTGTTTTCCTTATGTAAACAAAGACAAATTTGATGGACTTGTTGTAGGTGAAGGTGAAAAAACATTATACCACATTGTTACAGATGGTTTACATGATAAGGTTAATGTAAGTGAACCAATTTTAGATTTAGATTCATTGCCTTTTCCTGACCACTCGAAAAGTGAAATAACTGGTAACTTTTTTATTGGCGGTCACAAATATTCAGAAGGAAAAAGTATTAATTTAATAACATCACGTGGATGTCCTTACGACTGTAAGTTTTGTGGTAGTAAAAAAATATGGGGTGGCAAAGTTCGTTATCGTTCAGTTGACAATGTTTTAAAAGAAATTGAACAAAATGTTAAAAATCTTGGAGTTACAAACATAAGGTTTAATGATGACAATATCACTCACGATTTGAAAAGATTGAAAGCATTATGTTATGGTATTGAAGACATACAATACAAGTATAACACAGAACTTAATTGGCGAGTGTCTACCAGGGTTGTTCCATCTTCAAAGGAGATGTGGAAAATGATGAAAGACGCTGGTTGTAAAGAAGTAAGTTTTGGTATTGAAAGTTATGACCCAAAAGTATTAGGATTATTAAATAAACGAGCTTCAGTTTATCAAAACAAAAAAGCAATTGAAGATTGTTCAAGTGCTGGAATAAAACCAAGACAGTTAATGATGATTAACACCCCTGGTGAAGATGAAGACACTGTATTGTTAAATATGGAAGCACTTATAGAACAAGACAACCCAGCAGTATCTTGTAAACCTTTTGTGGTTTATCCTGGAACAGACATTTGGGACAATCCTCAAAATTATCATATTAAATTAAGAAGTAAAGATTTTGAAAAATTAAATTTTAATTATTTCAGATGGAAAAAAGACAAAAATGGCGACATAGTTCAAACAAACGCTATTCCAAATCATATTAATGATGGTCAAACACTTGTAGAAATGATTAATCGTAGAGAACGGTTTTTAAGATTTATTGAAGACATTGACATCGATGCACTAAAATGAAAAGAAAATGTTTATTTGCTTCAGCAGTTGGTACTGCTAGAAAGAAGTATTTAATAGAAACTATTAAATCTTTTGGAAAAAAAGATTTTGATTACATAATATTTTGTTACGATAATACAGTGTTTAATGAAGACATTTTTAATGATGTTAAAATAATTTATGATAATGGTTCAACTTATGGTTTTGGAAAAAAATATCTTACGCCCAAAGTTGTAAAAGATTATGATTACATTTTTTTATGGGTTGACGACATTGATACGACAGATTTTGATGTTAACAATTTTTTAAATTTGTTTGAATATAACAAACTTGACATTGCACAACCTTCAATAAACAATCGTGGGATTATTGCTAATTGGGTAATAGTTCGTCAACAAAGTAACAAATTTGGAAGATTTACTAACTTTATTGAAACCCAAGTACCAGTGTTTACAAAAAGTGCTTGGTTAAAATTTAGAAGAAAAATCTTACCAGATTGTCAAAGTGGTTGGGGTTACGATTTATTAATGAGACACTTGTTCAATTTTAAAATGGGCGTTGTTGATTGTGAAAGTGTTGCTCATATGGAACTTAAAAACTCAAAATCAGTTGCTGGCCCATTACAACTTAAAAAATTAGAACAGCATTATGATATTAAAGTAGATTATAATCATGAAGAACTTGGAGAAATGAAATATGATATTGAAGATGATTCCCTTTGTAAAGCCAAACAGTATCGTAAAAAAAACGATTAATCAAAATGGCGAAGTTGAAACTTATGTTCAAAAAGGCGATTTGTGTGCCTGCGGTCAAATAAGACCAGAAAAAGGTATGTGCAAGAATTGTGGAGCGTGTTATTGAAATGAGAAAGATTCCAAAAATTTTAGTTGCTACAACTATTTATGACAAAAAACATTACGCTTTTCCCAAATGGTGGAAAGCAGTAAAAGAATTAAGTTATCCAAGTTATGGAGTATTAATTGTTGACAATACTGCAGATAACGGAAATTATGCAAGAAAACTTAGAAGAATAATTGGTAATAAAGGGAAAGTTATTCACGCAGAAAGAAAGAAAAACAGTAGAGACACATTATCATATTGTCAAAACATAATAAGACAAAAAGTTATTGATGAAGATTACGATTATTGGATGTCGATAGAAAGTGACATTGTGCCACCTTCCGATACAATCCAAAGATTATTACAATGGGGACAACCAGTCGTTGGCGGTCTTTACGAAATTGGACACGATGTTAAAAGATTGTGCGTATTTTTAAGACACGATAAAGGTAACGGCACAGTTGGCACAAGATTGATTACTGCCAAAGAAGACGAAGAAATTAGAAAAACTAAGGGTCTTATAAAAATACACGGTTGCGGCATTGGTTGTGCATTAATAAGGAGAGACATACTTGAAAGATTTCCATTTTGGACAGATGAAAGGTTTGATAATAAACACAGTGATGTTTATTTTTATATGGATTTAGACAATAACAAAATTCCTGTTTATGTTGACACAACAATATTTTGTGAACATTACAACTCCGATTGGGGTAAGGTAGAAGACAGATAAAAAAGAGGTGAAAGAAATGGTTGATGAAAAGATTAATCAAAAAATAGAAGAACTTAGTGTGGAAACGAACATTAAAAACTTAAAAAGAGAAAAAGGAAATTATGAAATAAATATTGAATTTCATAACGAATTATTAAAAAGGTTAGATGTTGAAGAAACAACACTAAAAAAACGATACGAAATTATGTTAAAAAAAGGCAACTTTAAGTTATTAGAACCACGTTGGGAATATGAAAAAGACCCAGAATATATTAAAACATTAATTGTTGATGTTGAAAACAAACAAAGAAACGACATGGCAATGATTAATCAAAACAGGGAACAAATTAAAAAAACAATTTTACACCAAGAACAAGCACTTGAAAGTGTTACAAAAGAACTTAAAAGATTAGAAGGTGATAAAAATGACTGAAGAAAAAACAGAAAAAGTTGAAAAACCTGTTGAAAAAAAAGACGAAATTACTAAAGAACAAATTGAAGCTTTAAAGAAAGAGATTGAAGAAAAAGAAAGTAAAACTCTTGAAGGCGTAAAAAGAGACATTACTAATGCTGTTAAAGACGATTTAGCTAAAGAAGAACAATATAAACAATTATTAAAACAAAACGAAGAACTTAACAAAAAAATTGAAGAACAGCAAAAAGTTGAACAGGATAAACTTGAACAAATTAAAAAAGATTTTGAACAAAAACTTGACGACATTAAAAATGAAAAACAAAGTGTTCAAACTAATGAAAATCCTTTTTCTATTAAAACTGAAGACGGAGAAATAAAAAATTATCCTGTTGACATTAACAATCCAGAAGTGACTAAAGAAATAGAACTGGAAAGCCAAAAAGCTTTCATTGAAAAGTATGGTCTTAACGAAAGTTTTGGAAGACCAAGAGTATAGAGACAACAAGAGGTAAAAAAAATGGATAAACAAGAATTTATTAAAAACGCAATAGATTCTAGCGGTTTCCAATTAGGAGGAGCTTCTGCTACTTCTGCTGGTTATATTAACCCAGACATTTGGAACAGACAACTGTTAGACTATCAAACACAAAATTTAGTGGTTGCAAAATTAGGTAGAGTTTATAATGACTTACTTAACCAACCTGGAGAAGTATTGAATGTTTCAATCGATGCTGAACCAACACAAGCAAGTGCAATTGCTGAAAGTGACGATGTTACAATCGACGCATTGAGCTTTACACAAGTAGTATTCACTCCAACAGAGTACGGTGCTGCTTACCAAGTTTCTGATAAAGAAGCTAGAAGGTCATTCTTTGATTTAATGGGTAACATTACAAGCAAATTGGCTTATAGATTAGCACTTAAAAAAGAAAACTTAGTAATTTCAACTGTAACATCTGGTGCAGGAAATTCTGTGGTTGCTAATGGTGTGGTATCAAGTGATATTGCTTCAAGCGATACAATTGACGAAGACGACATTGTTAACGCAATGACTAAATTGAGAGAAGACAAATACACTCCAAAAGATATAGTTTTAGCTGTAGAACAACTAGGAAGCTTAATGAAATTATCAACTTTCAAACAAGCATATGCTTACGGTGGAAGAGAAGTAATCTTAGGTGGAAAATTAGGAGTAATCTATGGATTAAACGTATATTGGACACAAGGTATTGCACCTTCTTCAAGTAAAGCTAAAGCATTGTTATTCGGAGTAACAGGTTCTGGAGAAGAATCATTTGGTATTTGCCAAAAATCTAATCCTGCTATTACAACTGAATATCACGCATTAGGAAGATATACTGACTTTGTTGCAGTAGAAGAGTATAACATACAAGTTCTACACGCAAACGGAATCTGTACTATCGAGACTTATGCAGCATAAGGTTGCTTAGTTAATTAATTTTTTTCTTTTTTTTATATTCTTTTTAAAAAAACAATTTAAACAAAAATGACTTACGAAATTTATGATAAAACAGTACAAGCTCTTGAAAGAGATGAAACAATTTTACTAGACGATGTTCCGCACAAAAGGGTTAGTATCGGGGCATTTAAAGACGTTCGTTTTGACCCTGACGACAGTTCACCTAATTATATTGGTTTAGCTTCAAAAAGTTTAGCAACCAGTGACACTTCTTGGACAGTTTTAAAATTTACTTATAGTGGCGACAATGTTACTAGAATTCAAAAAGCAACGGGGGCATGGGATTCTAGAGCATCCTTATTCTAAAAATGGGGTATAAATTTAATCCATTTACAGGTTCTTTAGATATAGATTCAAATTTAAATTTAACAAATCCTTTACAATTTCAAGGATTGATTAGTGCTAATTCTGACTTTCCAACTTCTGCTGCTGTGCAAAATGGTTGGTTTTATATTATTGATACAGATGTTACTGATGATGACCCAACTAAAACTAACACAGGTCAATCGTTTCAAAGTAAAGATGAAATAGTATGGAACGGAACAAATTGGACTGTGTTAGGTAATACTAAAGATGTAGATTATATTGATTTTGATTTAACAACATCTATTGAAGCTGCTGAAGGAAGACTTGTTTGGAATGATGATGAGGGTACTCTTAATCTTGGTATGCCAGGTGGGAATGTTAATCTTCAGATTGGTCAAGAAAATCTTGTTAGAGTTACAAATGATGAAGTTGATACTATTACTAATGGCACTGTTGTTTATATAAATGGTGCAAGTGGTGCCAATCCTAAAGTTAAAAGGGCAAATAATAACGTAAAAGCTGAATCCCATGGGGTTATTGGATTGGCAACGGAAGATATTGAAAGTGGTCAAAAAGGATATGTTACTCGTTTTGGTTTAGTAAGAGATTTAGATACTTCTAGTTTTGATGTTGGAGATAGCGTTTTCTTAGACACTAACGGAAGTTTTACGAATGTTATACCTGGTGCACCGTTACACGTTGTTGAGATTGGAAAGGTTGTTCAAAAGAGTGGAGATGAAGGGAGCATTTTTGTTGATTTAAATATTTACGGAGATTTAGTAGAATTATCAGATGTTAACGGAACCCCTTTAACCACTAACGGTCAATTATTAGTTTGGGATAATGATAATTCTTATTTTGATTTTAATTATAATATTAATGATTTAGCTACATCAACCATTATAAGTTCTAATTATTTAAAATTAGATTGTAGTAATGACCCTTTAACTGGTAATTTAGAAATTAGCAAAGCAGACCCAGAAATAAGATTGACTGATTCAGGAAATGACGAATATACTCGTTTGGTTAAAAGTGATACTGATAATGAATTTATTCTAATAAATAAAATAAATGTTGGTGTTGATACTGAAACTGACCAGATTCCAACAATGACAAGTAATACATCGCCTTCTGGAATAGCATCGGCTTCTTCAAACTATGGTGGGTCGGACCCTTGGAAAGCAATGAATGATGTTATTGGTGGGGGAACACAATCATGGGCATCAGGTAGTACTTCATTACCACAATGGTTAAAATATGATTTTGGAGCAGGAAATGGAAAGACTATTGGAAGTTATTCTATGACTTCAAGGACTGATTCGTATTATTATCAAGCACCTGGAGGATGGGTTTTTCAAGGTTCAAATAATGATGTTGATTGGGTTGATTTAGATACTCGTTCAGGAATAATTTTTGGACAAGGTGAGACAAAAGAGTTCGATTTTTCTAATTCTACAAGTTATCGTTATTATAGGTTATATATAACTACTACTAGGGGTGGTGGTAGCAGTGGCCATGTCGCTATTACAGAATTTGAATTATTTTTAGCACCTGGCGAGTCTTCAGAAGCTACA
>Ga0208019_1000765_pt1 | contig 17392 bp, 15 predicted proteins | sample CB_VirMetaG_5_FD_184540 | JGI IMG/M metagenome (GOLD analysis project Ga0208019, IMG submission 184540) | Freshwater to marine saline gradient viral communities from Chesapeake Bay - CB_1508_1D Viral MetaG (SPAdes) (version 4) | ecosystem: Environmental > Aquatic > Marine > Coastal | place: USA...
AACTTGTTGCAAGTTTCTGTTTAGTGTATAAAATCATCTCAGGCTAATCGCGCAAGCGACCCTAAATGGTAGTGACCTACTCAACGGGCGAGTTGTAAAACGCAAGTTCAGGCCCACGCAATGTGGACAACCATAAGAGCGAAACTTTAACCGTAAATTATTGATCAGGAGATCACAATGGCAATTAATGTATCAAACGCCTTTGTTACACTGTTCGATGCGGAGGTTAAACAGGCTTACCAAGGTGAGTCTATGTTGCGTAATACCGTCCGTCTTCGTACTGGTGTAGAAGGTTCTACTCACAAGTTCCCTAAAATTGGCAAAGGCGTAGCTCAAGTTCGTGTTCCACAAACTGACGTTACTCCAATGAATGTTGATTACTCTCAAGCAACTGTAACCTTGTCAGATTACATCGCTGCTGAGTATTCAGACATCTTCAACCAAGCTAAAATCAACTTCGACGAGCGCTCTGAGTTGGTTCAAGTTGTATCTAAGTCAATCGGTCGTCGTGCTGACCAGTTGATCATCGATGCACTTGACGCAGCTTCTACTTCTCTAACTGTTGCTTCTTCAATCGGTGGTGCTAACACCAACTTGAACATGGATAAGCTGTTAGAAGCTAAGAAGTTGATGGACGCTAACAACGTACCTGCTGAAGGTCGTCACATGTTGATCCACGCTAACAACCTTTCTGCGTTGTTGGGTGAAACTGAAGTGACTTCATCTGATTTCAACAGCGTTCGCGCATTGGTTTCAGGCGAAGTAAACACTTTCTTAGGCTTTAACTTCCACGTTATCGGTGATCGTGACGAGGGTGGTTTGACTCTTTCTTCTGGTGATCGTCAGTGTTTCGCATGGCATCAGTCATCTGTCGGTATGGCAGAAGGCATGGGTGTTCGCACTGAAATCAACTACATCCCAGAGAAGACTTCTCACCTTGTTGCATCTATGTTCTCTGCTGGTGCTGTTGGCATCGACGCAGAAGGCATCGTTGAAATCACTTGTGACGAAAACGGCGCATAATAGGGGGATATAGAAATGGCATATTCAAATACTGGCTGGACTACTGTTGCAGCACCTAAGCGTGGCAATGCTCCTAGCATCTACGCATACAAAACCACTGACGCTATTGCTGATGTGAATACTGAAGGCTACTTCAATACCTTGTCTGATACCCTTGAGGTAGGCGACTTGATCTATTGTGTAACTTCAACTGGTTCAACTGCTGTTTGCACACTTACTCAGGTTCTTTCGAACACTGGTGGTGTTGTAGACGTAGCAGATGGAACTACCTTAGCTGCAACTGATGGTGACTAATTAGTTGTTAAGCTGAATAGGCGGTTACTTCTGAAATATGGGGTAGCCGCCTTTTTCCTTACAGGAGCTAGAAATGGCATCAGGCGATACTGATTTAACAATCTGCTCAGACGCTCTCATCTTGTTAGGCGCAGCACCTATTTCTTCTTTTAATGAAGGAACAGATGAAGCAAATACTTGTGACCGTTTATACCCAGACGTAAGAGATTCTACGCTTCAGATGTACCCCTGGGCGTTTTCCTTTAAGAAGGTTCAGTTAGCTAAAACAACTAACACTCCGGTAAACGAGTGGAAGTATGAATATCAGTTACCTTCTGATCGTATTGGCCCTCCAAGGGCTGTTTTTGATAGTACTTCTGTTGGCGCTCGACCTTTCCAGAAATGGGAACGATATGGCGACAAGATTTTAACTAATGCAGAAACTATCGTTATTGATTATCAATTCTCTGTTTCAGAAGCAAATATGCCAGCTTGGTTTGTTCAGCTTATGAAATATCAAATGGCTTGGCATTTAGCTGAGCCTATTACTGACCAAGTGAGTAAAACTGACTTTTGGAAAACTGTTGCTATGGGTTCTCCAGGTGAGAATAATCGTGGTGGCTATATGCGTACAGCTATGGGCATTGACGGTCAAGGCAATACTCCACAGTCTATTGAAGACTATAGCTTGATTGCGGTACGTTACTAATGGCTAAATATGTCGATATTCAAACGAACTTTACGAGCGGAGAGATTGATCCGTTATTGCGTTCGCGTATTGACATCAAGCAGTACCAGAACGGCGCATCAAAGCTAACCAATGTGTTTGTGCAGCCTCAAGGCGGTGTTAAGCGTCGCCCTGGCTTAAAGCACATTTATGAGTTTCCAACGCCAATATCAGAGCCATCAGCGCAAAACTGTGCGTTAATCCCTTTTGAATTTAGCGTTGATGATAGCTATATGCTGTTATTTTATAACGGCTATATGTATCCATTTAAAGATAATGAACTTGTTGGCGACATTAATGGTGCTGGTAATGACGGTTATAATTTATTAGCTGTAGGCTGGCAATCGGTTCCTTATGATGAGATGTCATGGACTCAATCTGCTGATACATTAATCCTTTGTCATCCAGACTACAGACCAATAAAAATAGTTCGTACTTCTGACAATGATTGGAGGGCTAGTTACCTTAGCTTTTCAAGCATTCCTAAGTATCCATATACGTTATATAACAATAATCCATCAGGAACTTTAACGCCTGATGAGATTAGCGGAACAGTTACCTTAACAGCGTCTTCTGGCACATTCCATAGTGGAACATCGCCTGATACAGGCTCCCTCAACGCAATGGATTTTGCTGCAAGCGCGTCAAGTACTGATGACTATTATAATGGATTTTATGTTGAACTAACTGGTGGTACAGGGTCAGGTCAAATAAGACTAATTACTAACTATATTGGTTCTGGCAAAGTAGCTTTTGTTGATGAGAATTGGGATACGATCCCAGATGCAACAACCACTTATTCTGTTAAGCAATTTACGCCACAATCTGTAGGACAGTATGTAAATGCAGTACCGCAAGGTCGATTAAAAATCGTTGAGTACATTTCAGCAACCTCAGTTAAAGGCAGAACAGAAGTACCATTTTTTAGCACAGATGCTATCGCTCAAGGTGATTGGGATATTGAGACTGGCTATGAAGATGTTTGGTCTACCTCAAAAGGTTGGCCTAGCACCACAACCTTCCATGAAGGCAGGTTGTACTTTGGTGGCAGTAAGAGTCGCCCTACAACTATTTGGGGAAGTAAGGTCGGTTTCTTTTTTGACTTTGAGCCAGTAGAGGCTTATGACGACGATGCGGTTGAAGCGACACTCGACACGAACACGCTCAATACTATTACGGACATCATCTCAGGGCGGGAGCTACAAGTTTTCACGACAGGCGGTGAATTCTACGTTCCGCAAACGAATCAGGAGCCTGTCACTCCTACTAATTTCTTTGTTCGTACTGGTACTCGTAACGGATCAAAGCAGCATATTCGAGTTCTACAACTTGACTCTGGAACTATGTATATCAAAAGACAAGGTAAATCTCTCTCTGAATTCTTGTATTCAGATGCAACCTTGTCTTATGTCAGCAACAACATCTCATTGCTGTCATCTCACCTCTTAAAAACACCAAGAGCAATGGCGCTTAGAAAAGCTGCGTCTACTGATGAATCTGATTTGTTATTTATAGTGAATGAAGATGATGGCTCAATGGCAGCTTATTCATTATTGACACAGCAGCAAGTTGTTGCTCCATCAGAGATTATTACTGATGGTGAGTTTGTTAGTGTTGGCGTAGATGTTGCTGACATTTATGTTGTCACAAAGCGTACGTTTGATGGCACAGACAAATACTTTGTTGAAGTATTTGATTCTTCAGTGTTCACTGATTGTGCTTTTACTGGTGGTGCTGCTTCTGGAGCATCTAGCCTTCCGCATGAAGGCGCTGAGGTTAATGTTCTTGCTGATGGCAATGTTCTTGGTGATGAAACTGTTAGCTCTGGCTCAGTTACATTTGATAGAGCATCGACCACTTCTTACGAAGTTGGCTTGCCATTTGATGTTGAAGTAACTACTCAGCCAGTAGAAAAAGACATCGGCACAGGCACTCGATTAGGCTTTAAAAAGCGTATTGTTGAGATTAATGCGATTCTTAATCAAACACAGCACATCAATCTTAATGGTGTTCTAGTGCCAATTCGATCTTTTGATACAGCAGGTACGCTAGACAACCCAACAACTTCTTATACTGGCATCAAGACGCTGTACGGTGTTCGTGGTTACAGTAAAGATGCTACCGTATCTGTAACTCAAAATTATCCACTCAAGATGACGTTGTTAGGCCTTGAGTACAAGGTCGCTACGAGCGGAGGTTCATAATGACTTGGGCAGTCGCAGCCGCAGTTGCAAGCGGTTTACAAGCAGTAAGTTCTATCCAACAAGGTAGATTTCAACAGGCTCAGTACAATATCAAGGCTAAGCAGGCAGAGCTACAAGGCCGTCAGAACGCACTGAACTACAGCAGACAAGCTCTCGGTGTTTTAGAGAATCAGCGTCGAATGGCAGGCACATTGGTTGCTAGGGGAGCTGCTGGTGGCATTGATCCATTCTCAGGCTCTCCAATGACGATAGACCAGTGGAATGCGTTTCAAGCTGGCAAAGAATACAACCTTGGTCTTGAAAATGCTGACATGGCGATTGCTGGTGGTTTGGCTCAGAGTCAATCACTACAGGCTGCTGGTAAGCAAGCAATGAAGACTGCTTACATGAATGCTGCTATCTCGGTAGCTCAAGGTGCCTTTATGTACAATTCATTAAGCACTCCAGCTACAGGTGGAACAGGCTCATTAGGTCTTAATACTTCTGGTGCAAATAGCATGTCGGCAGCTAATCAGTCATGGGCTTCTTCTCAAGGATTCTCTATGTCTAGTAGCAATGCTTCCTGGGCAAACTTAGGATTATAAGAAATGGCGTTACCTGTATATAGACGACAAGGCATCATGTACGCGGATTTGCCGCGTGTAGAAACGGCTGATCTACAGGCTCAGGCTGAGTCATTTAGCACTATTAACAAACGCTTAGACCAGTTAATGGGCTTTGTTGAGAGCAAAGGTACTGCTGCCGCTAAAGAACAGGCAATGGCTTATGCAGCTCAGAATCCTGTTACAGAGCAGCAGATTGCTGAAGCAGTAGCTTCTAAAGGTGAAGGCAAATCTTGGTTGTCAGCTCTTACTGGTGGCAATGTCTACGATGAGACGTTACAAGCTGCCCAAGGCTCTATGCTAGCTAATCAGTTGTCTATCGAGGCACAAAAGAAGTTCCGTGAGCTTCAGGTAATGGCTGAGAATAATCAGCTTAGCTTTGATGACGCTCAGATTGAGATTCAAGACATTATTGATGGCTATGCAGCGACTATATCTGCTTTTAGCCCTGAAGCTTCGATTAAAGCTCGTGCCTCTATGGCTACTGCTGGTAATGGTGTACTGAAGTCTGTAGCTGAAAAGCAATCTAAAATCTTCGCAGCAGCACAAGCCGCTAAGTTAGATGATGATATTTTCTCAGTTCGTCGCTTTGCAGAAGATGAGTTCTATCGTGGTGATTCATGGAATCCTACAACTCAGACTTATATCCGTGCAGAAGATCGCATTCAAGCTATATTTGAACCAATCGAGTCTCAAGCATGGGCTATGGGCCAAGAGGGTCGCGTACCTAAGTTATTGGCGGCTAAGCGTGAAGCTCGTATTAACGGCGTTACTCGCGGCTTGCTAGATGAGAAGTTTGCAGCTTCTCCGACTAAAGCTTACAAGCGCATTATTAATGGCGACTTAGGTGAATATGAAAGCTCTTGGGCAATGATGTCTGATGATGAGCGAGACAAGGTTAAGTCTAAGTTCCTTAAAGAAATTGCTGATCGCAAGAAATTCTCAGATCAGGCAGAAAAGGAACAAGATGAAGCTTACAAGAAAATCTCTATTGATTTGATGCGTGAAGCTGAAAACGCTGATCCTGCTCGTCAAAAAGAGATCGCTAGTGAATTGTGGCAAAACAATTCTGATGCTGGCTCAATGGTTACACCTCTTACCTACCTTCAGAAACTATCTGAGGGCAAGATTGGTGAAGAGATGGATAATGAGGAATTAATCTTTGAGCTAGAGACTGCTGTTGATGACGGCATGATGAATGATGAGTCTATTAAGTATCTTGCTCAGAATAATCAGATTAACTGGACTCAGGCTCGTAAGTTACAAGATCGTATTGTAAAGACTGAGAACCGTGAGGTTCGTGCAGCAACTCGCAGAGCTGTAGCGGAAATTGATCAATTAAACGTTAAGCCTGCCGTGAAGACTCGGATGAAAGCAGAAATTAAATCTCAGATTTATAATGCTGAGCCTGGCGAAAACTTACAAGCAATAGTTGATGGTGGTGTTCAAGCACAAGTTCAATCCATTGAGAATAAGAAAGCTGAATTAGTTAAACGTAGAATTGCAGAAGCACTGAAAAGAGAGGATGAGTTTGCTGATATGGATCAAGATGAATTAGAAGAAAAAGCATCTCAAATCATGCAGAACCCTAGCTTGATTCCAATGATTAAGATGGATGATAACGTTAAGCGTTCTATTGAGCGTTCACTAAAGACACTGGATCGATAATGGAAGACAACTTAGACAGCTTCATTATGAAGGATTGGGAACGGTCTATGGGCTTCTTTTCTCACGAAGAAGTTATGCCTTCTGAGCTAGCAGGTGAGGCCCCAACTTTTGAGAAAATAGTAGATAAAGGCACTCAGCTTAGTAAAGAAATGGGTAAAGGCGCTGTTGGTGCTTTGATGCCTGGCGAATGGGAGAGACTAGGCAAGGCGCTTGTATATGCCGTAGCTCCCGATGCTGATGAAAGTCGAGTTGATGCTTTCCTTCGAGGTATTGAAGAAGACCCAGCAATGTACTCTGCTGATGACTTTTATGAGCTTGTGGGTGAAACTGAAGGCCCGTTATCAGAAGAAGCTAAACAGGTTGGTCAAGTTATGGGTTCATTATTCGCTCCAGGCGGAATCATTGCTGGATTGGCTAAAAAGGGCAAGGCATTGGCTAAACCAGCAGCTATGGCTACAGCAATAGGTGCTACTGCTGCATCACCTGCTGCACAAGGCGCTCAAGGTATTTATAACAATCCAGGCAATGTAGAAGCTACTGAGGGTTGGGCTGGCGATACTGGTGAGCGTTATGGTGAAAATGACCGCTTTGCAGTATTTGACTCACCTGAAATGGGTCTTCGAGCTTTAATGCGTGATGTACGCACAAAGATCAAAGACAGCAAAGGTAGTATCAAGCAGATGATTACCAAATATGCACCGCCAAATGAAAACCCAACAGATGAATACATTGCGTATGTTGAGAAAGCAGTTGGTAAGAAAAAAGCCGCATTAAAAGATGCACCTGCTATTACTAAAGCTATTCTTGAGTTTGAGAACAAACCAAAGCTTAGAGAGTATTATTTAAACGATCCAAAAATATTTGAGACGGCAGCAAAATTATCTACTCGTGGATTTAAAGCAGGCACTACTTTTGAGCAAGCAAAATCTCAAATGGGAATTAAATAATGATTGAGAATATTGACCCGTTATTGAATGACTCACCAGAGCAGCAGCAGGAAGAACTTGTTAGCGGTGTAATGACTGAGGATTTGATGCCAGAGGTGTCAGATATTGCTCAAGTTGGTCTTGAAGAGTCGCCTGAGCCTGAGACTACTGAAGTTGCTGGTTTAGGTAAAATATTCAATGTATTGGGTAAAGCTGAGAAGCGTACAGTAGATAACCCTAATTTAGTGGGTAAAACTCAGCTAGAAGAAGCTGACATGATTGTACCGACTAAAGGTGCAGTAGAAGGCACTCCTCCTGAGACTGTCTTCAACCTCAACAAGATTAATGGCCCAGATGAGCTGAAACAGCATATCGATCAGGTAGCTCAGGCTTCTGGTGCTGGCAAGATTGAGCGTATGGACTTTGGTCAGTTAACGGCTAAGGTTGAGGAATTAGGTTATTCAGAGTCTTTCGTAGCAAAGATCATCAATCCTAATGCCAAGCTGAATGCTGATCCAGGTGAAGTCTACAAGATGATGTTGGCTCTCACTGATGCGGGTAAACGCTCAATGGATTTGGCTAACAAGATCAAGGCAGGTAACTACGATGACGAGTTGCTTGTTGAGTTCCGTCAAGCAGTTGCCCTAGAAGGTGCTTTGGCTCGTGGCGCTAAGCGTAAGCAAGCAGATGTGGCTCGATCACTAGCAGTATTTAACCAAGCTCGTGAAGCTGATGTAGATCGTGCATTCCGACTGGAAGAGGTTTTAGAGGCTTCTGGAGGTCGTGGAGACGCTGTAGCACTTGCTAAGGCCTATGCCTCTGCTGGTAGTCCAGAAAAGGCTCACAAGCTCGCAGAACGCACCTTAGGTGGTCGTGTAAAGGATATTTGGATCACTACTTGGATTAACGGCATTTTGTCTTCTCCAGTGACCCATGTGAAGAACATGACAGCTAATGCTGCTTATGCAGGCCTGAACCTGGCAGAGAAGCAGACAGCAGCTCTTATCGGGAAAACCCGTAACATTCTGTTCAACTCAGAAGACTACATCCGACAGCAGGAAATCTTTGTCGATATGTACAGCATGGGCCAAGGTCTCCGTGAGGGTTTAGCTCTGGGTAAGAAAGCTTGGAATCAGAATGAGCAGATCACAGGTCGCTCTAAGCTAGAGACTCGCACTATCAGCGATCCTTTCAATATTGAGGTTGGCGAGAATGCGTCTGATTTCCAGAAAGCTCTAGCTAAAGGTTTTGGCTACTACGGTAAGTTTGTGACCATGCCTGGTCGTGCATTGATGGCAGAAGACGAGTTCTTCAAAGCATTCAACTACCGTCGTAATCTCAATAGCTTAGGCTACCGTGAATATGTCAAGACTCGTAATGAAATGCTTGATATGGGTGATGATTTGGCAACTGCTGAGCAGAAAGCTCAACAACGCATGCTTGATCTGATGAATGATCCACCTGATGACATTCACCGTGAAGCTGTTGAATTTGCAGAGGAAATGACCTTTACCAAGAAGTTAGAAGGCAATCTAGCTGCAATGGAAAAGATTGCCCAGCATCCTCTAGCTAAGATTTACGTTCCATTTATCCGTACTCCTACCAACATTGCGATTGAGCTAAATAAGCGTTTGCCTACCGCTGCCTTGTCTAAGAAGGTTAGAGAAGATTGGGCTGCTGGTGGTGTACGTCGTGACATGGTTATGGCTCGTGTCACATTAGGCTCAGGCATGATGTATGGCATTAGCTCTCTAGCATTAGAGGGTGGCATTACTGGTGCTGGCCCATATTCAGTTGAGCAGAAGAAAGCTCTCCAGGCTACTGGTTGGCAGCCTTACAGTATCGTTTTTGACAAGAAAGACGTATCTGAAGAGACATTAGCTGAGTTCAAGAAATACTCTACCGTTACCTCGGGTACTGACAAAATCTTCGTTTCATACGCAGGTTTAGAGCCTATCGGTGCATTAATGGGTATGGGTGCTACTCTGGGTGAGTACAGCATCATGGAGCCAGATGCTAAGAATATGGAAGACCTGATGATGGGTCTTGTTATCGGTACTAGCGATTATGTCTCTGAGCTGCCTATGGTCTCTGGTATCTCTGAGGTTATGCAGACTTTCCAAGGTCGAGGCAAAGAAGGTGCTGATTACTACGCAAGTGTGATCAAGCGTCTGACTGAGCAAGCAGGCTCAGTAGCGATTGGTGGTACACCAGCAGGTGCTTACAGCTCTTTAATCGCTTACACAGATCGTATTCTTAATCCTGAGCGTCGTCTACCTAAGGCTGACATTGAGGAATATGACGATCTGAATCCTGTTGCTAAAGGCTTTATTGACTCTTTGGCTCAGTACAAATCTCGCAATCCATTCTTGAGCAAAGATGCTCCACTGGTTTATGACCCGATTACAGGTGAGCAATTAAACCATGCAGCCTCTAGTGCTTGGATGCGAGCTTTCCCATTCAAGATTTCTGAGCAGAAATATAGTCCTGCTTATGATGTCCTAAATGTATTTGATGTAGGCCAGTACAAGCCTAAGAAGAAGATTGATGGTGTTGAGCTGACTCCTAGCCAGTACAACCGCTGGATTGAGCTAGCCACAACAACGCCTGATGAGTATGGGAAAACCCTAGAGGACTCGATTGCTGAGCTTCCTTATGACTCTAGCTTTATGGCTTTAGCGGATGAAGACCCACTTTCAGCTCAGAAGTACATCAAGACCATTATTTCTGACTTCTACAAAGACGCTAAAGAAGTGTTGATGGAAGAGGAAATCGGCTTGGTTGTTGGCGCTGACATCAAAAAAGCTGGCAAAGAGAAGAAGATTGAATCTCGAATTGAGGCAATGCTTCAATAATGGTTAACAAGCGCATGATTTTTAAGTACATTACGGGGCAGCAAGGAGATACTTATGCCTATTGATATAACAGACCAGCTTCGTCGTATTGTTTACTTCGGTAACGATACCACTGGCCCGTTTTCATTCCCGTTTGAGATCATTAATGATACTGATTTAGGTATATATGTTAATGACACTCTCCTGACTATTACTTCAGATTACACCGTAGACATTAATCCTGACGGCACTGGTGAAATAACCTTAGTTATTGGTGGCACATTATCTGTTGAGCCAACTGGAACTGACAGTATTGGTATCTTTGGTAATAAAGGTATTCAGCGCCAAACTGACTTTACGACAGGTGGCGATTTATTTGCTAATAGCTTAAATGATGAGTTTGATGCTCAGACCATCTTTGCCCAGCAAAACTCAGAGGCAGTACAGCGTTCTCTACGCGCTCCAATTACTGACCCTACAGATATTAATATGTTGTTGCCTAGCAAGAACGACCGTAAAGGCACAGTCTTGGCGTTTGATTCAACAACAGGCGCACCAGCGGTTGGCCCTGTAATTGCTGATGTCTTAACAGTTGCTGAAATTAAAGAAGATATCACTACCGTTGCTGATTTTATTGATGCTGATAACTATGTGCTAAAAAATAGTGACGCACCATTAAATTCATTAGACGTAAATACAATTAAAAATACAGGATCGAATGTCCAGTTTACATCTGGCATTCAACTGGCAGGTGTTAATAGAATATTTTTTGGTAATGGCCCTTTTACCATACACTCAACAACTTATGGCGACAACGCCTATATTACGAATACTTACAATGGCGCAACTACGCATATAAAATCAGCCATAGTTAGTCTTGAAGGCGACAACGGCGAAACACTTTTAACTGCCACAGAAAATGACGGAGTAGATTTATACTACGATAACGCAGTAAAACTCTCCACCACATCCAATGGTATTGAATTAACAGGCGGTGGCGGATTAACTGCTCTTAGAATTGGAAGCGGCGATTTCGCAATAGTAGATTCATCAAGTCGAAACCTTGTCGAATTTAATACAAGTGGGCAGGTTACTCTAAAGTATCAAAACACCCAAAGATTAACGACTACGACAAATGGCACTTTCTTTAATGGTGATGTTTATTTAAATGACAACGATAAATTTACTTGTGGCAATGGTGATGATCTACAGATTTATCACAATGGCACTAACAATTACATTGATGGTGACGCTGATTTATACATCCGCCCTAAGAATTTAGAAAATGGCATTATCGTTGCGCAAGACGGATCAATAAGCCTTTACTATGACAATGCTTTAAAGCTACAAACAAATTCAACAGGCGTTGATATTTATAACGCAATCGATGTTAACAGCATTGGCAATACCGGCAGCACACTTTCAATTACCTCTGATGCTAGTTTTTCTAGCAACGTGTCTGTAACTGGCAATATTACTATAAGCGGCACTGTTGATGGGATTGATGTAAGCCAAATTCCAAGCACTTACGTTAATGTATCTGGCGATACCATGACCGGAAAGCTGACGCTAGACGGTGATCCAACAAGCTCTCTACACGCTGCCACTAAGTCTTACGTTGATACGATTGCAGCCGCAGGTATCCACTACCACACGCCTGTTCGTGTTGAATCCCCAATAGCCCTAACGGTTACTTATGATAACGGTACTGATGGTGTTGGTGCGACACTGACCAATGCAGGAACATTAGCCGCCATCACAATCGATGGCATCGCACTATCACTGACTGATCGTGTTCTTATTTATGCACAAACTGATGCGACACAAAATGGTATTTACACTGTCACCACTGTAGGTGATGGTTCTACTGCCTGGGTATTAACTCGTGCTACTGATGCTGATAGCTATGGCGTTTCTGATAAAGACGCTCTTGGCGAAGGTGATGCTTACTTTGTAAAAGAAGGTAATACGGGTGCAGGTGAGCTGTATGTAATGAATACATCTGGCGTGATCACCTTTGGCACCACTGATATTACTTTCACTCAGATTGCTGAAACCGCTGTATATACCGCAGGTACTAACATCACATTAGATGGCACTACCTTTAACGTAGATGATGCGTTCATATTAAACACTGGCGATACTATTACAGGTGACTTCACCTTGAACGGTGGCAACATCGTAATGACAGGCAGTGAAACTGTTGATGGTCGTGATGTATCAGTTGATGGTGCCAAGCTCGATGGTATTGAGGCAGGGGCAGATGTCACTGATACCGCTAACGTCACTGCTGCCGGTGCGTTAATGGATAGCGAAGTGACTAACCTTGCACAAGTCAAAGCATTTGATTCGTCAGACTACGCTACAGCAGCTCAGGGTACGACTGCTGATTCTGCTATGCAGGACTTGGTTGACGATACTACGCCGCAGCTTGGTGGAAATTTAGATGCCAATGGTAACAATATCTCCTTTGGAGATAGTACTACTTTGGGTACGGATGACACATTAGCTTTTGGAGACAGTGCTGATTTACAAATTGCACACAGCAATGCTTATGGTAATTTAATTAAGAGTGCTAATGGTAATACTTTACAATTAATTAATACTGCAAATAACAGGATATCTATCAACAATGGAGAATTTGGGCCGAGTTATGTAGTAGCCGCAGAGTTTACCATTGGTGGAGATTGTGACCTTTACTATAATGACGTACTAAAATTTTCTACTACAAACACAGGCATTGACGTAATTGGCACTGCGGTCACAGACGGTCTAACTGTTGCAGGTGACGTATCCATAGACAGCGGCTCAATCAAGTTAAATGGTAATCATCCTGTTGGTTCTGGCAATATAGCATTCGGTCTTTCTGCGTTAAATTCAATAACTAGTGGTAATTGGAACACAACTGTTGGACACGTTGCGCTTACCGCAGTTACAACGGGTAGCAGTAATATTGGTATAGGCCCTTTTGCTGCTGATAGTATTACTTCAGGAAGTTACAATATTGCTATCGGTCACAATTCTCTAATCGATAATACAACCGGTAACTATAATATTGCTATTGGTTATTATTCTTTACAAAATTCTACTGGCACTCAAAATATAGGTATTGGAGCAAATGCCGGTCAAAACTTAACTACAGGCAACCTTAATGTTCTTGTGGGTGACAACACTTTAGGAGGAACTTCATCCCAATCTGAAAATACAGCTATTGGTTTTCAGTCCTTAAATCAATATAACTATGCAAAAAGAACTGCTGTTGGTTTTAGAGCGGGTTATTATAACGGTAATGAATCAACTTACATAGGAAATATTTGTGGGTATAACGATAGATACGGAACACAAAACGTATATATGGGAATGTCGGCAGGTTATGGCTCCTTTAGTTACAGTACCGGAAATTATAATGTCGGAATAGGTCATAGTGCAAACTACCAATCTTATGGCATAGATAATACGACCTGCGTAGGATATAACGCAGGTGCTAATACTAGCACTTCCGGCTATAGTTGTGCTTATGTTGGTTGGCGAGCAGGTTATACAGCAATATCAAATTATAATGTTGGTGTTGGTTTCGAAGCTCTTTATGATGCAGATGCAAGCTACAATACTGGTCTTGGTTTTTCAGCAGGTAAGTATTTAGATGGTGAAGGAAATACAGCTATAGGGGCGTATGCTTTAGATGAAGCTTCTATCACTGGTACATACAACATTGGTATTGGTTACGGTGCGGAATTATCAGCGACTACCGCAAGTAACGAATGCCAGATAGGTGCGCCTAATGGGGTTACAGGTCAAATAACTCGACTAGATGTAGGCGGTTGTGACTTCAGTATGGACACTACAGCACTTTATTACGGTGCTGAGATTCGTGCGGGTGGCGACATTGTTGCTTACTACTCATCTGATATAAATCTCAAAGAGAACATCCAAAACATTCCTGATGCACTGTCTAAGGTAAACGCTATTCGAGGCGTAACCTATGATTGGAAGGATGACTACCTGGCAACAAAAGGCAAGGAAGATGATTACTTTAACCGTAAGCATGACGTAGGTGTTATTGCTCAGGAAGTTGAAGCTGTACTGCCTGAGGTTGTAGCAGAGCGTAAAGATGGCACAAAAGCTGTTCGATATGAAAAGCTAACAGCATTATTGATTGAAGCAGTAAATGATTTAACAGGTGAGGTTAAAACCCTCAAGGCAGAATTAGAGGAACTTAAAAATGGCATTTCGTAAAACACTACAGGCAAACGACTGGCAAGGTAGAGTTGATTTGCCTGACTGTTACTGGCGTTTAAATAAGGTTACTGTTTTGCGCGAGCTACAGGGCGAGGCTCCTGATGAAGATGATGCAGAAGATAACAGAACATCTGTATATATCTGCCGTTGTACCTTTACAATATTTTCGACAGATCCAGGTATTCAAGGCAAGCCTATAGTAACTTTGTATTTTGATGCCCCTTTAACAGAAGTTGAAGCGGCTGATGGCGATAACTTAATTGCTAAAGCATACGCAAAACTAGCAACAACTGACTTCGAGGATGCTGCGGCAGTCTAATGGCTAGACCAAGCTCAGGGCCAATAAGATGGAGTGACATCCAAACAGAGTTTGGTGGCACCAATCCTATTGCATTGTCTGAATATTATGGGAATGGAGATTTTGCTGCCTCAGGGGAAATAGCGGCATCAGAATTTTATCAGGCTTATGTGCCAGACGGAAGCAGCGCCCTATTTACTACAACAGGCTCACACAGTTGGACTTGCCCTACTGGTGTGACTTCAGTTTCCGTCGTTTGCGTTGGCGGTGGTGGTGGCGCAGCGGGTACTGGTAGTAATCGTGGTGGTGCTGGCGGCGGTGGTGGTGGCCTATCTTATGGTAATGCTATTACCGTTGTTCCAGGAAATTCGTACACAGTAGTTGTTGGTTCTGGCGGTAGCGGCGGTGGTAACGGTTTAACTTCAGGCGTTACTGGCGGAGATTCTTCGTTCGGATCAACGCTTGTTGTAGGCGGTGGCGGCGGCGGTGGTACGGCAGCAGGATCATCTGGTACAAACCAAGCAGGTACTGGGGGTCTAGCGGGAACATCTAGCGGAAGCGCAAGAACTGGCGGCGGCAATGGCGGTACTGGTGGACTAGCATCATACAACTCTGCCGGTGGCGCAGGAGCAGGCGCAGGCGGATACTCTGGCAATGGTGGTAATGGAGCATATGGTAACAGCAATGTAGGCGGATCAGCAGGAGCCGGCGGCGGTGGCGGCGGCGGTGGTGTAGTATCTTCCGCCTGTGGTGGCGGCGGTGGCGTTGGATTAGAAGGAGAAGGAACTTCAGGTGCAGTTGGAGCAGCAGGTTCCCCTGGTGGTGGTGGTTCTGGCGGCGCAGACGGAACAGTTGGGAATAGTGTTTCTAATGGTGGCCTATATGGCGGTGGCGGCGGCGCTGATGACGATGACTACGTTGGTTCTGGTGGAAGCGGCGCAAATGGCGCAGTAAGAATTATTTGGGGTACAAACAGAGCATTTCCATCGACTAATGTTACTAACGCAGGTAATGCCACACCAGAAACGGTATATTAAAAATTAAACTATTTCATAACAGTCTAGTAAGGAGAAAAGACCATGACTGAAAAAAACAAAACCATTACTGTAAATGACGTTGAATACAACTTAGATGACTTCACACAAGAACAGGAAACCCTGTTTAACCACATTAATGATTTAGGCCGCAAAATAGCTAATGCTCAGTTTAATTTAGATCAATTAATGGTTGGTCGTGAAGCGTTTGTTGCGCGTTTAGCTAAGTCTCTGGAGAATCCAGAGGAAGCTAAAGAAGAAGCCGCATAAAGGAGCAGTCTACATGGATTTGGAAACCGCAGAAAGATTAGCCAAACTTGAAACTCAAGTGGATAAGCTTATTACAATGGTAGAAGAAAACCACAAAGACCTACACGAAGTCAAAGATCAACTGACTAAGTGGAAAGGGATTGCCGGTGGTATTGCTATTGCGTTTTCCTGTCTATGGGCAGCGGGTCTTGCTATTGTTGAGTGGGTCAAACGCTAGTGAGCGTGGCAGAACTGGTACTGATCTATGCACTCAATAACGGAGTGTGGAAGATGACTGAAGAAGGTGTACCACAGATATGCCTAAGTGTTCCTGTAAAAGAAAACGAAACCTTCCAAGGCTGCACCGCAGTGCCAGAAGAAATACTCTTAGAATGGCTTAGAACAGCCACCATAAAGGCATGATCAATGGATCCAGTTACCTTAGTAGCTACGGCTTCAGCAGCATTCAAGGGACTCAAGTCCCTAGTGGAAGCGGGCAGGGAGCTGGAAGATTGCATGGGCCAACTGAGCAAGTGGGCGGGTGCAGTAGCGGACATCGACAAGGCAGCGGAACTCGACAAACGCAAACCCTCCCTGTTCAAGAGCTTAATCCCGTCCAATGGCAAGAGTATCCAAGCACAGGCTATGGATATGTTCGCTGCAAAAAAGGCTGCTCAGAGACAGAGAGACGAATTGCGGCAGCTTATTCAATACACCCAGGGCGAACATGGGTGGCATGAGTTCTTACGGATGGAGAAAGACATTCGTGAAGAAAGACGCAAGACAGTTCATGCTGAGATGGAGAGACGACAGAAAGTCAAAGACCTGTTAATGGCCTTAGGGGTAACTGTATTATCTGTCGCTACACTAGGGTTATTACTGGTTCTAGTATTAGCCATTAAGAATCAATAAGTTGTAACACTTTTTTAAACTTTTATTGTATATTCTATAGCTATGTCAAAAGAAATGAACAAGAAGGGCGCAGGTATTCTCAAGCGCATTGGTGTTTCAGGATATAACAAGCCTAAGCGTACGCCTAATCATCCTACCAAGAGCCATGTGGTTGTGGCTAAAGAGGGTGACAAGGTTAAGACCATCCGCTTTGGTCAGCAGGGTGTAACGGGTGATAAAAAGCCGACAGCTAGACAGAAATCCTTTAAGGCAAGACATGCCAAGAACATCGCTAAAGGGAAGATGTCAGCAGCATTTTGGGCAAACAAGGTGAAGTGGTAATGAAAGGTTTATACGCAAACATACATGCTAAACGTAAGCGCATTAAAGAAGGCTCAGGCGAGAAGATGCGTAAGCCTGGTAG
>Ga0208019_1000766_pt1 | contig 17388 bp, 34 predicted proteins | sample CB_VirMetaG_5_FD_184540 | JGI IMG/M metagenome (GOLD analysis project Ga0208019, IMG submission 184540) | Freshwater to marine saline gradient viral communities from Chesapeake Bay - CB_1508_1D Viral MetaG (SPAdes) (version 4) | ecosystem: Environmental > Aquatic > Marine > Coastal | place: USA...
TTAAAAGTGTGGTACTCTAGCCAACTGAGTTAAGAGGTCTTTTGTTTGACAAAGATAACCAGGATTCTGTTTTAACCTATCATTAATCTATTGGCCCCTACCTTGTCCGTCCTGCTCACCGACATGGACTATTTTGGGTTGCATCCTCGGTGGTATAACGGTTCTATATTTCTCCAAAACTACTTTTTTTTACTAGTTTTGGAGGATTATAACCTCCCACCTTAAGCAGTGATGTCCTGAGTTTCCTCTCCGTAGAGCGACAACACTTTGTCAATCTTCTTTTTTCTTTAATGGTGCAAACTTGCTGTTAGCCATCAAGTCATCCCAATCTTTGTAACCACGTTCCTTAGCGTAGATATCATTTTTCTTTCTTTGGAATGCTTTAATATTCTCAGGGTTCCTCATTTCTTCAGGAGTTTCAAAACCGAGAGATTTCGCACATTCCTTTTCACACCACTCATGAGAACCAATCTCAATGTTGATAGGGAGGTCGGTTTCCAAAGAATTCATGAAATCTTCGAACTGATTCGCGGCGATGTGTGGCATGGTGTAGATACCTTCACTTACCGCATATCCTGATTCATCTTGAGAGTCAAAGATTTCAATCCTACCCATTCGGTATTTCTCACCCATAAGTGAAAAGACACCATAACCAACGGTTGAGTAATAAAACCTACCAGGATTACTAACACCATCCATATCAACACAACGTGGATTTGTTTCCATGTAACCGGCAAGTTTGTCAACCAATTCCTCATCCGTTAATTCTTTTCCGTCCGAATGATGACGGATGTTTTTCATGAACCATTGAAGGTCTTTTCTGTTTATTTTCATATATCGGTCAATTTTAGTCAAATTGTGGCTCATTATCCTACGATTTTGAGCCGTAAATGTTATCGGTTTGAGCCGAATCGTAGCGTTGGGTGGATTTGAACCACCGACAATCCGCGTATGAGACGGATGCTCTACCCCTGAGCTACAACGCCATTTGCACGCCTCCCAAGATTCGAACTCAGAACAAAGGTTTTGGAGACCCTTATGATACCCTTTCACCAGAGACGCGTATTTGATGGTTTTATCCATCATTAAGTCCATTTTATAGGGTTAATGTATGATTTAACCATCATTGTAGTCCCTGAAGGATTCGAACCCTCAACCCCCTCATCCGTAGTGAGGTGCTCTAATCCGTTGAGCTAAGGAACTGTTTGTTGGTGTGGAGGGACTTGAACCCCCGACCCCTTGCGTATCAGACAAGTGCTCTAAACCACCTGAGCTACACACCAATTTTGGTTTCCAATATGTCAAAGAACATTACAAAGATAAACAAAAAAACCCGAACATTTCTGTTCGGGTTTCCATATAAATTAGTATTATCTTTATTTACATCATGAATTCCCGAACTGATTATTTAGCATAATATAGCCGAACCATCTCTGATTCTTACAAACTACATTATGTATCACTCGGTTGTTCATTTTTGTGTTTCTCTTATTAAATATATACAAATATACAAAAGTTTATCCAAAAGTCAAACTCAGTCCCCATTTTCCCCAAACTAAATCTATGGTGTAATAACCGTATAGTAATTTGTCGTGGGTTACTTTGATGGTTGGGATGATGTAGAACTGACCGTATACATCATATTTTTCTCCTCTGACTTTTAATTTCATCTCTCTTTGGTGTTAAAGGTTTTAGTCTTATTAACAGACTCTTTCTTTTTATTCTCTTCGTATAGTCTACGACCTTTCCAGTCGTTGTTAAATCTTAATACTTTCTCTTTCATCATTAATCCATATCTAAATGATTGTTAGGTCTACCCCTCCAATCAGTACGTTCTCCTCGTTTTTCTTTTTTATATCCCCACTTGAATATTTCAATTATTATTAACCCAACGATACAGGTTATCAATATCATACATAAAATCCAAATAAATTCTAACATAATATAATACTAATTAATTTTTTGTCCAAAGTCTATCTAAAATAAAAAACCAAACTCCATTGATAATTGGTTCTACCACAGCATCTGTGACTGAACTAATAAAATCGGCACCTGTAAAATACATCACACAACCCGCAGCAATTAGGAAGTGTCCTAATGTGTAAACTAATGTTCTAAGTAATGTACCTTTTAGGACATTATAACTGTTAAAGAATTCATTCATTATTTTATAATTTTTACTTCAGAAGTTGTTTCTAAAACTACCCTCGCACCACAACTGATTAGGGGTTTTTGGTCACCACTACCACAGTAAGATAGTTTGGACGGACCGTTTATTTCTATTTCGTTACAGTAGTAATTTTTACTACCAATCTTAATGGTTATTACAGGAAGGTCCGTCTCTTTGGTCTTATTGGACCGAATGTTGTGTTGGTTAATATGAATTTTTTTAACCTTCGGACCTTCCTGTAAGATATCACCTTTAGTTAATGATATCACCATCTTTGGTATAGATTTCAACCGTTGCTGCTTTGCCACGATTGTCTAAGTAATCCTCAGCTTCCAATTCTTGGTCTTTGAAAAATACTCGTGAGATGAAATCCCAATCCCCATCAGGAGTTTCAACTGAACCACCCTGTAGTGAGAAGTGTTTAGATGTTGGAACCTCATCAGATTCAAAAGTTGCAAAAAACAAACCACCTTTGTTCTCGTCTACCATGTAAAGTACGTTGTCAGTACCATCCATATATTCAGGAATTGCGAGGTATGACTCGTAAGGATATTTTTCATCAATATCTTCATCATCACCAAGGTAGTCGTACATATCGCCCAAGTCTTTGTAATCGATTTCCAACACAACATTACCCTCTTCGTCTTTTACCTGACCCCAAAAGGTGTCATTGTAGAATGGCTTTGAAATACGGAACAAATCACCTTCATCCCAAGTATCAATACCGACTTCTTCAAACTCACTACGGGCTTCCCATAGTTCGTCATATCCGTTATCTTCCATAATTTCACGGATTTCATCAACTTGCTCGTTGGTGAGTGAATAAGCTTGAGCATCCATCTCCCAACCATAAAATTCAACTGTGTATTTCATTTTATTTATTAATTTAAAAATTCTAATTCATTTGTTTCAGGGTTCCACTCCACATTAAATGGTTTATTATCGAAAGTATATCTTTCACCTAATACTGCGGCATTAAAGTAATGAGTATCACCATCAAACTTGTAACCATACCCACTGTGTATGTGTCCACACACATGTATCTTTGGTTTAACGACCTTTATTCTCTCTGACAATAGTTCACATCCCAAATTCATATTCTGACCTATAACGGTATCTAAATGGCCCCATGCGGGTCCGTGAGTTATAAGTATATCGGTATTCATTGGTATCATTTCCCATTTCTCTTTTAACTCTTCACCCATTCTTGGTAAGTTAAAAGCCCAATTATAAAACTCAGGTTGCCATGGAGAACCATAAACTTTAACTGCGGTACTGTAGTCGTCACCAATTACTTCTAAATTATCTTGTAAATAAGTTACCTTATCATAGAAATCAAGAAGTTCTTGACACATTTCAGGACTATTTTGGAATCCCCAATCGTGATTTCCTGATATAAAAATCTTATTGGTGTAATTATCTAAACCATTAAACCACTTAAGAAATTGTTGTAACTCGTGTTTGTATCCCATAGACGAAACATCACCCGCATGGATGATGACATCACCACCAGGTAAAAACGATGTTACCTGATTGTGTTTTGTGTGTGTATCTGATATAAACGTAAGTTTCATCCTATTTCTTTTTGCTAATATAAACATTTTTATTTAATTAATCCCACCAACCACGAATATTGTGTGAAATAAATTTCCAAACCAGTTCTTCTGCTCGTTTTTGTTTTGCTCTGGACTCTTCATAAAGTTTTTGTTTGGTTTCTTCCACCTCTTTATCATTGTCCCATTTTTCATATTCCCATTTGAGTTCGTAAAGAGGTTCACCATCGTAATCACTTTTAACATCCAATTCAACAAACTCCCAATCCAAAACCTTTTCACCATAAATCTCTTGGAGTTTGTCTTGGTATTCACAACCGTATTCCTCATCATAAACCTTTTGAAGAAGTTCAACTGCGGTTCGAATTCGTTTTGCTCGGATGTTAGCATCCATAGTCATTGCTCGGTCAGACTCCAAATGGTTTGCAGTTCTTTTGAGTTGATACTGAAACAAGTCAATAGCGTAACGATAATCAAAATCATAACCTTTCCAAATCATAGGAAGGAAGTCTCGAGTACGTTTTACCCTACGAATAAATTGTTTAATTTTCTGAATCATTTGAATAAATCTTTTAACTTATGTTTTACAACTTCTGATTTAAGTGTCTGAACGTAGTTGGGTGCTTCTGCGTAACTCTGTCCTAAAATGTAGAAATACTCTTCTTCGTTATTTGCCTTATTCATATAACGAGACTGGTAGAAGGCATAATCGTAAACACTTTCCCTCCACGTCTCATAAAATGCGTGATTGTATTGTGTTCCCTTAGCGGTATTCACTCGTCTGTTAGCTTGCTTCATACCAAATAAGTTATGATTTTCTTTAAATATTCTAGATGTATATATGGCGGTCTCAATTCTTGATTGTGCCAAAACAATATGAGGATATTTTACATTTAAATCTTTTAACATCTGAATGAGTTTTTCTTCGGAAAATTCATCTCTTTTATTCAAATCAACAATAATCAACTCCTTTTCATAAAAAGTAAGATTTTTTATGTTTTGAACTCTACCAACATAGTATGAGATAATACTAACAGTTGATGTTAACAATAATAAAAATAATAAGACACTCCAAAGATTAATTTTTTTGTGTTCTAAAGTATCGTTATTATATGTAAAAAATTTTCTCATTTTATTCTTTCTCAATTTTTTCATGTTTTGTTTTTGACACATCAGATTCCACAGGGTTATAAGGTCCTGTAGTCCCTGAATTAATTATCGGTTCTTCATAGTCCCATTCATAACCCACATCGGAGTTATTTATAGGATGTCCTTTCCATTGATGTTTCTTTTCCATATTAACTAAAATCTGTTGAGCTTGAAACCCTGAGTCCATCAATAATTTTGTCGTAATATTGAGAACTATTAAAAACAGAGTGACGTTCATTTTCACTGAAGTAGTTTTCATCCAAAACTAATCCATCAGGTTGACCCCAATCCATAGCCATTTTAATAAACTCTTCAACATCGATTAACCCACCATATTCATCAATAACTCTACCTTTACGAATAAACTCAAGTAATTCTTGTTTATTACTATAAAATTTTCCGTCATGGAAGTTCCAACAGAATTTCCAACCCATACTTCGTTTTCCGAGATGAATTTGCATATTATCCATGAACTCATCCCAAGGATTAAGTGGACTCCACTCATCTTCAGGGTTTTCAATAGTGCGAAAATCACTACTTAATTGTCCCACATCGAACCAATCTAAATGAGTAATTCTGTCATGGAGTTTTTGGTGTCTCTCCATTACTTGTTTTGACTTTGGTATTCTGTAAAAATTTGTTCCCATGATGTTTATTTTATTTCGTTCTACAAACTTAATAAAAAAAACGAAATAAAAAAAGGCCAATACCGAAATATTGACCTTTTGTAACCCCTGAGATTTATAAATATTACAATCCCATTTCTTTTCTAATCTTTGTTGCAGATATGTCACCTATCTCAGTTGGTGGAATTCTTTCAATGATGTCATAACCGACACCTCGACCAAACTCAATAGAACAAATGTCAGGAATGACCATTACTTGAACTTTTCCTAAAGTTATTTCCTCTGAGTAATGCTCTTCGATGTTTGATTTCACCTCTTGAGGTGTGAATGGATTTTTTTCATTTGGTTTTCCATCTCTAATACAAATTAGAACGTTTTTACCTTCATCCATCGCCTGTTTAAATAATTCCTGATGACCTTTGTGAAGAGGTTGCCATCTACCTACAAACATTGCATACTGACCATCTCGTGATTGAAGAGATGATTCTACGTGTACTTTTTTATCCCAATTATTCATAATTTAAAATTCATAACCTGACCAATCGACATTTGAAAATCCCTCATCTCTGTTTAGATTAATACCGATTGCCCTTTCACCAGGTTTATTTGGGTCCATATCGTTAATAAGATATCGTGGACCTCTTTCGATACCCATAATCAATTTATCAAACTCAATTCCATTGTTTGATAATTCTTTTATGGTATGTGAAAATAAATTCTCAGGACGAGCAGTGGTCAATATAACCATATGTCCATCTTTTCTCCATTGAGAAATTTGTTCTCTAACCTTTGGTAAAAGTTCAGGTTGTGTAGATTGGTACGTTTCAAATTTACGATATTTGAAAATCGTACCATCTATGTCACAAAATATTGTAGAGTTCTTCATATTATAATCCTAACTCATTAAGTATATAAACTAATGATGCTTCGGGAGTATCTTCTGTAGTGTCTACATTTATAAAATTCTCTGTTGGTGCTTCATAATCTTGAACATGGAAATGGTCTCTCTCACGTACATCTGTTGTGTGTACATATAATTCAACCATCTCATCACCCATATCTTCTTTGAAGGAATCTCTAACTTCTTTGTATGGTGCCACTAATGAAACTAATACTGTAAAACCTTTCTTATTCAAGAATTTAGCTAAACCTTGAGCGAATGTGATATTCTTAATTCGACCTTCTTTTGAATAGTCTTGATTATTGAATATACCTCGTAAATCATCACCATCAATATGGATAATAGGTTTCCAATTTCTATTAACTTCTATGTATTCTTTTAAATGATTACATAAAACTGTTTTCCCGTGACCTGGTTGGCCTGTAAACCAATAAATCATGATTACCCTTCTATCTCCATTAATTCAATTTCGAAGTTTAGGTCTTGACCTGCCAACGGGTGGTTTAAGTCTAAGATTACATTTTCATCTTGAACTTCAACTACCAATGCATTCATAGGTTGTCCTGATTCACTTTGTCCTTGAATCATTTCACCAGGTTGCGCATTAAAGTCAGGTGGGAAGTTTTCTTTTGACACAGGAATCAACCCTTTTGGGTCGTGTTCTCCGTATGCGTCTGCACATGGAATATTAACGGTTTTCTTATCACCCACTTCCATACCCATAACGGCATCGTCAAATCCTTTAATCATTTGACCACCACCAGCGGTGAAGTCTAATGTACCTCCACGTTTATATGAGTTGTCAAACTCATTACCATCATTTAATGTTCCAATGTAGTGAACTTTCACTGAATCTCCTTGTTTTACTGCCATTTTTTCTTTTTTTTACTTTTCCCCGAATCTTAATTTAACTCTCTCTGAAATAGGTACGGGGTCTCCCATTTCATCGATTCTAACAAATTTGATGTTTGTAGATAGGATAACATTTTGTTTACCAGAGTAAACATTGTGAGACCTAGCTTCCATATATAGTGTCAGTGATGTATGTCCAAAGGACTTAACCTCACCGTAGATTTTAATTAATTGACCTTCTTTTGCTGCCTTTTTAAAAAGACACTCGTCAATTTTTATTGTTACCATTCTTGGTGAATCACATACTTGCATCGCATATGCCGCAGCACTTGCATCCAACCAAGCTAACAGTTTACCCCCAAATAAGTTTCCGTGAAATCCTAAGTCACTTTTCTTAATTGGGTGAGTATTTAACAATTCCATTTTATCTTCTTCCATTAATATATTTGTTTAAAATCACCCCAATCTTGTCCTGCAACATCTGTATTAGGGAATACGAATGTAAACTCTTTACCGTCAAACATAATTCTTTTTACAAATCCTGATGGTATGGTTGCACCACCTGGTACTGTTTGTCTTTCTTCTTCGAAGGTAACAATAATCTCAACCCACACATCATCGAAAATTTTTGCCAATCCACGTTCAAATTCTTCTAACTCTTTCCACGGTCCTCTGTTTAGACCTTCGTGTTGGAGTGCACAGTTCAGGTAAGAGAATGTTTTCTTTAGTGTTTCTCGGTCACAGTTAAATGCCGCTGCGGGTGCTAAGTGACCTCTATCCCACACATTATCTTTATAATCATTAACATCTGATGTATGAATACCATCGACAGTGTAGAAATCTAACCCACTCCTTGATTCTCTACCCATTGGACACAAAACCTTATACCTCAACCATAAAGGTTGTTCTAAATCTTCTGAATAGACTACTTCAAAAATATCAGTCTTTATTGTGTCTGTTGGTGTTGTCGACCACCCTGTCGGTTGTGCTGCGCAGTTGGTCAAAGATAATAAGACCAACGACAATATTGATAAGAATCTCCATTTCATATTTTAACTTTTTAAAAAGTATATGAAATAAAAATTACAATGAAAAGTTTTATTACATATAAATCTGTTTGAATAGGTCATATGTCTCATCTATTACATAATCCATCGTACATTTTTCTTGGTTATCTCCGTAATGTGCAGTATCAAATCCGACCCAGTATCCATCAGACCATTTTTCATTATCCATAATGTGTTCACTAAATGTTAAACCACCGTGAACACTAACAGGGATATTTTCATAACCCTTATCATAGAATGGATGACCTTCAACAATACGAACATACCCATTACCCCAACCCTTTTCCATAAAAGTAGGTGACCAAGTATTTCTCTTAATTACGATTGGTGGGTCCATACCCAATTCATGGTATACTTCCATAACATCGTTTAGGCTCACACCAATATAACGAATATCCAAAAGGGCATCATCACCCTTCTGTTCCACTGTCTTCTTGAATATTTCTTTTTTCGTCTTCATTTGGTTCTTCAATAAAAATTTCACCCTTTAATACCATTTCTTCATACAACAGGTTGATTTCTTCTTCTGTTAGGTTATTAATCCAATCTTCTTTTACCCTACCCATTTGTATATTATCTTTTTTCTTTTTATATTTGTTACAAATATATGTATAAATTATGAAACGGACAATTTTAATTCTCTTATTTTTAACTTCATACCTAACAGGATTTTCACAATCCTCATCAGTTTCATATATCCCAAATGAAGGGACTTTATTGGCATCTACCGATGAGATGTATGGTTATGGTGGCTTTTATGTTGGTACCTTATTACAACAACCCCCACAAACCGTATTCACCGAACCTTATCCATATGTAAACCGATTTGGGTTAAATGTTGCCCTATTTAAAAACGGTATTAACTTAGGTGGTGGTGCAAAAGTTTTGGTGGATAACGTTACTGGTGATAAAGACTTCATCCCGCATGTTGTTGTTGTCTTACACCCAATTAAGTTAATTACTCGAGATAGTAGAGCGTTAGACTTCTCATTTCTTGTTGAGTTCTCTAATACTACAAATTATGGTTTTGGGGTGTCGATTCCTTTTTGGTTAAATAGATATTAAAATATATTTATATTAACAACTATTTATAAGGTATGAGTGCCGAATTTGAGGATTATTTTAATGAAGTAAAAAATTCACTAACACAACGTGTTGGTGGAAACAAACCTTATGCTGAAAAATTGGTACAAAAAGAATATTTCAGAATCAAAACTGGATTTTATGAGGATGAAAATCCTAGTGAGTTGATTGACGAATTATCTTTTACGGTAAACGAAAGTGTAAAAAAGGGTCTTATCACATGTAATAAATGTGGTTGGGAGTGGAAAAAATCTGAAGGTGGTAAAGATACTTATGACTGTCACAAATGCGGTAATAAAAACAATAATCTTAACGAATCATTAATTACCGAAAGAAGTAAAACAGATTTACCTGTTAGAACGATTGTTAGAGATATCACAGATTTTATTAAATTAAAAATGGATGATACTACTTACTTACCTGAAGATAAAGGTGGTGAGGAGATGGAATACCGTTTTGATGGTTTACCCCTTTTTAGTGTTGAAGTAACAACTGAATGGGACCCAACTATGGAACAAGAATATCTAATTGACGGTCAGACAGTAGATGATGGTGATATTATTGAAATATACATGAAAATTAATCCGTCATATTTCCCTCAAAGTTTATATGACATAATTGGTGATTTAAATGATAATGTTAGACATGAAATGGAACATGTATTACAAGATGCGGGGTATAGAAGTCCTGAAGAGGTTCGATTGGACGATGAACCCGTGCCGACAGACAAAACGTATTATATGCAACCCCATGAGGTCCCTGCCGAGATTAAAGGATTTAGACGTTTGGTTAAATTAAGAAACCAACCTGTTGAACAAGTTATTAAATCATGGTTCGTAAGAAATAAGCCGATTCATCAATTACCCGATGAAGATATTGAAGAACTTACACAGTTCTTAACACAAAAATACAAAGAATATTATGGAAGATAAGAAATACATAATCACCGAAACACAATTAAAAAGTATAATCAAAACGGTTATCAATGAGCAAGGTCTTTATGGTGATGCTTCTGATGTGGTTGATTATGACTTACCTGAATATCTTTCAGATGTTATTATTTTATCTGACTTGGAATCATTTAATGATGTAGAAAAATCTGTTAAAGAACTACACAAAAGATTAATTCGTTTAGAAAAAGGATTAACCAGTGGTGGTTCTCACAATAAAGCCTATTCAACTACAACTGACTATTCATCACAAAACAAAAAATCAAGAGGTTTGGAAACTAAAGGTGATTCTGAAGAAAGAGATGAAGAGTTAAGACGTGAGATTGAAATGTTACAACAAATGATTAGAGACAATGAGTAAATTTGAAGAAAATATAGAAAGGTCAGTTAAATCATTGGCTTATATTACTGATATGAATGCCGGTAAAGACTATACCGTTGAGTTAACTCATTATACTGCCGAACCACCTACAGAATCAAGACCTGGTGAGGTTGTATTCACTATATTAATTTCCTCAGAAACAGGTACACCAGAATTAAGTGATATTGCCTATGAGTTATCAAAATACTCAAAGAAAACATATGACACATTGATGAGTTACACCTTTAATTCTGATGGTGTTTTAGTAAAAAGAACTAAGGAAGATTATTACGAAAGTGGTGATATGATGGGTCTGATTTACAAACTTAATTTCGATAACAATCACATTTTAAAATGTGAGTTCAGTAACTATTTTAATGTATTTTTAGAGGATTAAATTAATTTATTATTAATTTTATTTTTTTTACCCTAAGAACATATACAAACAGGATTTTTACACTATTTAATGAATAGAAATCCACAAATTTTATGTTCAAAAAATTAATCAACCACCTAAAAACGCTTTTTAAAGAAAGAACCCCTAAACTAAAGAGACCATACTACGATTCATCGATGTTTTATGACTGGGATGATTGTCAGTAAAGGGTCACATTTTTATTTTTAAATTTTTTTTCGTATCTTTGTAATATGGATATGACAAAAGATAATCTTAAGAAACTACACTTGGTCGAGTTGAAGAACTTGTGTAAGAAATATCGTCTACACCAAAGCGGTAGTAAATCCCAACTCATTAATCGTATTTTAGAAATTGAAAAACCAATAACTGCGGTTATTCATTCACACCCTGTAAGTCTTACTGCCCCTGATAAAAAAATTGTTGGTGTGGTTAATGATGATACTGAAAAGTCTCGTCAGATTGGAAAACAAATAGAACAGAAAAAAGCACAATTCCTTTATTATTCTATGGGTGTTAGATACTACGTGATGGATAAGGATTTTACTTTTTCTGAATAGAGTCAGAAATCTTATCAATAAGTTTTTTAATAGCTGCTGCTGATAATGTAATCAGTGAAGAATTTAACAAACCATTTACAGCCATTTCTAATTTATCACCTGAATTTGCCGGGTCAGAAATAAATGAAATAATGAAAGGTATTACAGGTAATAAGAAAGTATATGCAGGTATATCCAACACACTATAAACATAAACACCAAATTGACTAAGTATTTTACTGAATTTACTCTGTATAGATTTAGTCTTTTCTAAAGCGTCTTTTAACTCGTCTAATTTCCCTTGTAGTTTTAACATCTCTAAAGGTTTTTTCATTTCACCTTTGTATTGAAAGTATGCTAATGAAAGTGCCATAACAACTAACCCTGCAATCTCTTCTTTAGTTAGGTGTGTGTATTTTCCCTCAAGATATTCTGAAAGAGGTCTGGCTAGTGAACCAATACCTGCACCGTAGGTAAGTAAGAATTGAAAACTTGTTTTAAGTTGTTGTTCTGCAGTTTTTACTACGTCTTTTGCAAAATCATAACTTGACTTAAGTGCTGAATCTACATCCTGTTTGAATTGTTCAGATAGTAAAACTCTATATTGTTCTTCGTTTATTACAACTTTCATGAAAATGTTTTATAATAAATATATTGTGTCATATTTAATATCTCATAATATTTATGATAAATTACTTTAAATGTCTAAAAAAGAGATTAATACAACAAATGTAGGTGATAGAATAATTCTTCTTCGTATGAATGATAAGTTCTCAAGAGTTCCTATGGGTACTATGGGTACGATTAAGAGAATAGTACGTGACCCATTTGAAGAGGGTCATCACATTGTTGATGTTGAATGGGAAGGAGAATCTCATAATTTAAATCTTTTAACCTCTGAGGACCTTTGGATGAAGGTAGACTTAGAAAATATGAATGAGGAGACAGAAAAAGTAGTTAAACCATCGTCAAATGTGGTTAAGAGTATATGTGATGCAAAAAAGTTTTGTAGTTCACAAGGACCCATTACCTTTGGTCAGTTGAAGACATTAGTTAACAGTGCAAAGAACAAACGTTTGGCCAAACATATTGGTGAGGGTGGATTTAAAGCCTTTATACGTTTATTACCGTGGTTCTTACCACAAATAGCTATTGCAGGTTTTATAGGTTCAGGACTAAGAGCTGCGAACAAATTATTCGCACCAACACTTAAAGAAACACCATCATATAAAACATGGTGGGCAAAAACTATTAATAATATTTTTAGAGTCGCTGAGGGTGATATAAACCCTGAAGACCCGTTAAGTAAAATATTTTTTATTAGTGATGGTTTAATGAATCTAATGAATGATGATAACAAATTGAAATTTGCTTATCACATTGCAGAATTGGCAGATTCGATGCCAGATGACCAACCAGTTCCTGAATTTTTTGTTGAGAATGAATTAAGAAATTGGGTAAACCAAAGGTTTTTATTAGACCCACCTTTAGAACCAAAAACTTTAAAAAGTTTTGATGATGTAGATATTGAAAGTTTAATCGATACTGACGATGACAATGAAGAAAACATTAATGAAGATGAATCTTCAAAATTCGATAAGTATGACCAAATGAGTCCTGTTCTGAGTAAACATACTAAAGTAATCTTTGACTTTTTGGTTAAACTGAGAAATTCAGGTGTAATGAATATGTTAGAATCATCTCCATTTATGTATAGTGGTAGAGATTATCTTGAAAATTATCTAAGATTCAAAGACTATGAATTAGAAGATGACGAGTTAGAAGAGTTATATGATGCTGCCGATATGTCCAGAAATGCCATGGTTGGATTAGCTATGGAATACGTGGAATCAAAAGGTGAAGAACCTACGATTGAAAATATAAATCGCTCATTAAGATTCCTCACCAGACAATTATTTAACTACTACGTTAATAGAGTTTAATTATACATTATCACAAACCATCACTTTTTTAATGTCAATGTTGTAGGTTGGTAAACCAAACATTTTGAAAAACCTTTTAATATCCCAAACAATCTTACTGCGAATTTCACGGTTACGAGAGATTGTTGAATGAAAATAACTACTATTAATATTACGAGGATTGTTCCAAAAGGTATTAATTGTACCGGAAACTTTCACATTAACAAAGATTTCGTTAGACCATTGATTATTCTTTTTAATGTGTGTGATTTTGACTTTTAATTTTGCATCATCCTTATCAATAATAAACACCTCATTTTTAATCAATCTACGAATTTGTAAGTTTTTTTCGTAAACATCAATAAATGGAGTGTCGTAATTAATTTTGTATTGTGGCATAATCTTTATCTTTTATTCTAAAACAAAGATAAAGATTATTTTTTAATCCCACAAATGGTCAGACAAAAAAATTGGATTTTGTTCTCCGAAATAACCACCAAGAATATTGTAGTGGAAATATTCTAAAGCTTCTTCATAATCGACCATACCACCGTTAGTGAGAATATCTAATATTTTTTCAGTTGAATATAACACTCGTGGACCATTTCCAAACTCCTGAGTAATTCCAACAATCGCAGTTTCCATCCCTGTCAATAGGACGGCACCTTCTGCGTATTCATTTATAAGTTCATCTGTGACTACCATAAAACTATTTTTTATAAAAGTAAGAAAGAAACATTTCATTATCAAACACTATTTATAAAAAAACTATTATTATGAGAGGTTATTCAATAATGTCAGATGAGGAAAGACAAAATATCATTTCCCAACACAAATCATTTTACAATGGGTACTCCGTTGGAAATGTTCCATCAAATATGACCCCACTAACTGTATACGATGCAGCTCAAGATAAAACGGGTGTTAATGTAAATAACAGAGGTGAAGTAAGCCAATATACTAATCATCAAATTAATGAGTCGGTTGTTACGGAAGCTGAAGGTAAAGGATGTGCTAAATCAGAAGGTGGTTCTGGTTGTATTAAAAAAAGAGGTAACGAATGGATTATTTTAAATAATAAAAAAGGTGGTGTCTGGAGAGATGGGTTTACATCTGAAAAAGATGCTCAAGAAGCCTTAGATGCTTATCACGTAAATGAAATCGAGGCAGATGATATGGATGTATCTGATGTTGAATCAGCTTACGACTTTGACTCAAAAGGTCCTGAACAGTTTGACCATTCATATTCTGATGATTCATATGATTTAGATTTAGATACCATTATGCAAATGTTTGGTGGTTTAGGTGATAGTGACGACATGGATGAATTAGAATCTGATATGGATAACGAATTTGATGGTCATGAGATGATGAAAGGTGAGAAAAGAGCATATGACTTTGATTCAGACGGTGGTGATGTTGATGTTTATGGTGAAGCTGAAGAGACTGAAGCAATGTGTGAACAATGTGGGTTATCAGAAGCAATGTGTGAGTGTGGAATGTATGAAGAGATAGATGAAGATTTACAGGAATCATTCAAAGCACAAAAAGACCGTATAACTGAAATGTTTAATAGATTTAAAAACTATAACTAATGAGAAAGACTTTAAAAGTGACTGAAGCTCAACTACAAGAACTTATTAAACGTAAGTTGAGAGAGCAAGAAGAGGAAGAAATTGAAGTTGAAGAAACTGAAGGTGACGATATGAATATGAGTGTAGTCGGTTCAAAATTATTACACTCACAAACTCAAGCACATATATTCCATTTACAGACAGACTCATATGCCGAACATAAAGCATTACAAGGATATTATGAAGGTATTGATGACCTAATGGATAGTCTTATTGAGTCATATCAAGGACAACACGATAACATTAAAAATTACGAGAGTTTCCCAATGATGTCTTATTCAGGAAAAGAAAGTGTAATTCAATTCTTTGAAGAACTATTATCATCAATGAAAGAATTGACAGAAGATTATCCTTCCTACCTAAAAAATGTGATGGATGAAATTGAAGTATTAATAACCTCAACCCTATATAAACTTAGAAAGTTAAGTTAAAAATAAACCCCTCCTAAAAAGAGGGGTTTTTTGTTATTCACAACTAAGTTCTTTCATTTGTTGATTAAACTTCCTAATTAATACTTCATAACCTGAAACATCTTCAGTTTGTTCTTTGTAAAATTCAATGTAATTGAGTGCGACATTTAGTTGGTCTTGATTTATTGCAGTCATTACCACCTTCTCAGCCTTTTGATACCAATCCGTGTTTACCTGTTTTTCCATAACTTCAATCATAGTTCAAATGTAAGAAAAAAAATTAAACAAAAAAATTTACTCGAGTCTTCTATGTAAAAATTTTGGTGCGTTTCGGTCTTTTTCTGACATTATTAAATCGTTTTCGTCATCGATGGGGACATAAAGACTTATCACATCCATAATTGTTTCGTGATTGTTAGTTATATTTCTGACTATTGGGTCAAATATATTAATACTACCTTCATGTTCCTTATTATAATAATTACCACATTTGTAAGTAAAAATAGTATCGTCTTCTAAACTAAGAAATCCGTGTGCGAAATATGGTGGTACAAAAAGGGATAGTTTATTTTTATCATTAAGTTCAAAATATTCAAATTTACCATAGGTTTGAGAATCTTGTCTTAAATCAACAATAAAATCTACTACGGAACCTTTTAAGACCCTAACTAATTTAGATTGTTCCCACATACCCATTTGATAATGAAGTCCTCGGAAAACGTTTTTATTCGATACTGACATATTATCTTGTAAGAATAAAGTACTGAATAATGAGTTGTCATTCTGTATTGCCTTTAGTGAAGGTATATTTGAAAGTAACTTTCTGTTTGAGTATTTCAACTCATTCCAAGTTTCCATAAAATATCCTCTTTCATCTTCGTGTATTTGTTCTTCGATAATATATACGTTATCAAATGAAGTATGGTGTAATTTCATATTTTTTATTTTGTTATTTTTTTTCTTAAATAATGACTTTTTAAAAAAACTGATATATTTGTTATTAAAATAAACAATTTTTGTAAAAATAGAAATGGAAGTTTTAGAAATAGAAGATTATTTTGTTAATAAAGATAACAATATGATTACGGTTTCTTTTACAATGGTGGGGGATAAAGAGAACACTATTAGAGAAGATATAATTGAATATAGTTACATGGAAGAGTTTGGTTATAATACAGGTTATATATCAAATGAACATGACGTTTTTGATGACGAGTGGGATGAGTGGGAAGATGATGAGGACGATGATGACATTTATTTAGATGAAGATGATTTAAGGTCTTTTTTAAATGAATATTATGTTGTTTTTCCTCACAAATTACCTGAACAAGAAAGCATTTGATGATATTTATCATTAAATGGACGACATTAAAAACATAATAAAAAACTTACTTGGTAAAATCTTTTTAACCAAACCTGTAATGTTAGGGTTGGATGAATACAAGATTACTCTTGTTGTTAGTCCATCTATGAAGATATTTGCTATTGACTCACGTCCTGAAAAACTTAAAAATAAATTACCTTTTCAGGAGATGACATTTCTTAATACTAAGGACCTAAATAAATGGGCGAAAGAAAACGGATATGAAATTACGTTTTCAACTAACAGTCAATCTTTGGCTAGAAAGTTATTGCAATCATTTGGTAATGTATTGATAGAGTCAGTTTCAGATAAAAAAGAAAAAGAACTTAATATTATTGTGTTAGAAGAATTGGAAAAGTCTCAATTACCTGACTATGTAAAAGATTGGGCTAA
>Ga0208019_1000767_pt1 | contig 17379 bp, 22 predicted proteins | sample CB_VirMetaG_5_FD_184540 | JGI IMG/M metagenome (GOLD analysis project Ga0208019, IMG submission 184540) | Freshwater to marine saline gradient viral communities from Chesapeake Bay - CB_1508_1D Viral MetaG (SPAdes) (version 4) | ecosystem: Environmental > Aquatic > Marine > Coastal | place: USA...
CGGCTAGTTTAGTAATTGCTGAACAATGGGCAAAGGTTACTGTATTAAAAGTAGCAGCCAACACCTGGGAAATTGAAGGAAACCTAGCACCTTAAGGAAATAAATTATGATTTTTGATACTGAAAAATTTCAAAATACAATTGCCAACCAGTTTTTAGAAAACACAAGCGACGCACTAGAAGGTCCGTATTGCGCTATATTTGTGTATAGCGGCACACAACCATCTAACGCAAATTTTATAGCAGACTGGACAACCAATTACAAACCGGTAAGCGGCTCGCAGATGCTTTGTTATTATGGTAATTACGCAGACAATGCATCAAATTACCTAGTACGACTTGCTCGCACCGACAATAACATCTATACATCTACTGACGATCCGTACAAAGGTTTTGTTCAAGGTGGCACAGCGACTTGGGCAGCAATATTTGTTGATAATAGCGACTTTGGCTCTTCAATCTACTGGGACGACCCTACGAATGCTTCTGATGCAAGTCAATATATGCTTGTTCCGGTTACTGATCAAACAGGTTCGGGAGTCGTTCGTTTAAGCACTACAACAATCACAGACTCTGCTCCAATACTAGCAGAAGTTAATCTAACATTTACGGTGAGTTAATATGGCAACAATAACATTTTCAGATGACGTTCGAAAGTATCTAGCAAGCGATATCTTTAAGAACATTGACGGTATGAAACTAATGCAAGGCACAGTGCCAACTGATTTCACTAGTTTAACATCAGCAAATTCGCTAAGTTCAGATGTACTAGTGAATTTCTCTAGCCTAGCAAAAGGCACAGAAGGTAATGGTTATCGACTTGGTACTAGCACACATTACACCGCAGCACAAAGCGGCACAGCAACTTGGCTATGGGGCTATGAACTAGACACAGATAACACTACTATCTTAAACCAGTTTGTTGCAACAGTAGGTACAACAGGCACTGACGTAGTAATTGGTAACACAGCAATTATCGCAGGCGCAAACTACAGACTACAAGACATTATTTTTGAATTCCCACAAGATTACACTTACTAATGTTTGCTGCGTTTTTCAAGAACAAGTTTCGCAAAGTACCAGGTAACATCAATCACGACGTTACAGGAACTTCTACGGAAGTATCGTTATCTATCAATACTCACAACGAGTATACTACATTAATTGGTACAACAGCAACAGTTAACCTAGAGTTAGGCTCTCATAACGAGTATACAACACTAACTGGTACAAACACAGAATTACCACTAACACTTGATACGCATAACGAGTATACTACATTAACTGGTACCACTACAGAAGTGCCGCTAACACTTGATACGCATAACGAATATACCACGCTAACTGGTACAACTACAGAAGTAAGTTTATCCGTGTCTGGACCAGAAGCGTCCTATACTGCTCCTGCTTATGTTGAATCAGGAATACAGTTATACTATAATCCAGAAGATCCTAGCAGTTATCCAGGATCAGGCACAACTATAACAGACTTATCAGGCAATGGATTCACTGGCACAATAAGTGGAGCAACTCACAGCGACAACAGTTTCTTGTATGATGGCACTGATGACTTTATCTATACACCAAATATGTATAGCACATTTAATGCCAACAGAAACATTACACTAGAAGTATGGTATAATCCAACTTGGACACAGCCAAACGAAGGCGGTACCGTTGTATCAGAAGTGAGCAGTATTGCTTATGATAACTGGCACTACTCAATGATAGAACACGAGCGAGCGCCATTTGGCGGACTTGCTTATGACTATGCTGGTTTCTGGACAGGTGTTGGTGTAACACCAGTTAATCCAAACGGAACCACAAACGGCTGGCGTCAAGTTGTGTTGAGTTATGATGGCACTACAGCACGGTCTTATCTAAATGCAAATACAGCAAAAGAAGTTGTATTAACAAGAAATGTGCCATGGATCGAAGGCAGTGTAAACTCGTTTATATTAGCGTTAGGTCACGGCGACGGCTCGCAACAGTCAGGTGCTGGTCAGAACTACTTCAAAGGTAATATTGGTATTGTGCGTTTGTATAATCGCGCATTAACAGCAACAGAAATCACAGCAAACTATAACAGCACTAAATCAGTCTATGGACTGTAACCCAGCATAATTATACGTATGATTCGCAACATTGCTGCTTTTGGCGATAGTTGGATCCATGGCGATGAAATTGTACACCCAGATCCTAACGCTACAGATAAAGAAAAAAGATTGTATCGTGAAACTAACTGCACAGTTGGGCAGTTGGGCAAACTGCTTGGCGTAACTGTTGAAAACTATGGTGTAAGTGGCAATAGTTTACAAGGCACAGTTTGGGAATTCTATCGCTGGCTCAATGATGAACACAGACACACTGATGCCGCACCACAAGAAACACTGGTTGTGGTTGGTTTAACAGAATCAAGTCGCAACAGTTGGTGGAACAACAACAACTATGTACACAATCACATAATGCACGATAGACATCCCTGGAACACATTTGTCAAACATCATTACACACACAACGAAGATGACACCGCAGAGCGTATGCGTTATTGGGAAACCACTGAATTCTTTTACAATTGGTGTAGTACAAATGCGGTTAAATTATTAATGGTCAATGTATTTCCACCTCCGTATTTGTCCAATTTAGTTACAGACCCAAGTTGGAATATGCGTGGAGCGGTGTCTGGAGGTCAATTAGCGAAAGGAAAACATCCCAACGAAAAAGGTTCAATATATTTGGCTAATATTTTAAAGGATATGGTTTGAAAACATTAGTGGCATTTGGGTGTAGTTTTACATACGGTGACGAATTAGTTGATCCTAATTTGCCAACAGATAACAAATATTTTCAAAACGAACCATATAGATTGGCCAACTCGTATCCAGGCCGTATAGCGGAACATTACAATTTACAATTACTTAACACAGCATTTCCAGGAGCAAGTTTAGAAAGCATGCGCTGGACATTAGATTGGTTATTAAATAAATCAGAATATGATATTAACGATTGTATGTTAATTGTTGGGCATACACAAGCACACAGGCATAGTTGGTTTGATCCTGAAATTGATGTAAATGCTCCGGGGTGGTTATATCCATGGAACCAACACAAACACGGATCTTGGCTAAAAGAACCAGGTGATGATTTGGATTGGTATAATCTACAAAGATTATGGATGAAAAAATCATTGGATTTTCAATGGGAAGAATATAATCTTCGCCAAACAGTTCAAATTTTTGAAGGTATAAAATTAAAATATAACATTCCAGTTGTACAGTTTAAAGTATTTGACGATGAGCCAGCAGTTGATTTGCCAGAATTTACATTTCAACAAATCGCAGGAGATAATCTAGCAAAAAATGGTCATCCAAACGAAAAAGGTCATCAATTGTTTGCTGAACACTTGATTAATTACATGGATTCTGTTAAAATACTAGAGTGTTAAATGTACTATCTTACATAAACGGAAAGCGAAAAACCAACAGCTCTGGCTGGACGAGTTTTGATGCCCCGTGCTGTGTACACAATGGTGAAACACAGGATCGTAAACAACGAGGCGGGTTTAAGTTTTCGTCAGACACAGACTGGTCTTATCATTGCTTTAATTGTGGGTATACTGCTAGTTTTACACTTGGCTATCCAGTGAGTTATAAAGCACAACGCCTATTAAAATGGATGGGTGTTCCGGAAATCGAAGTACAGAGACTAACATTAGAAAGTCTTAAGCACAAAGATGTTAACCAGTTATTACGCGAACGCCGCGACGAAGAAATACGTATTAATTTTCCAACGGTTCGATTACCAGAAACAGCTCGATTAATTGAAGAAACAGACACCCTAGAGTTTGCATATTTGCGCAGCAGAGGTGTTGATCCTTGGTCATATCCATACATGATTGACACTGCGCAAACACGACAGGGTATTCTTATACCGTATACATACGATAATAAAGTCGTTGGCTGGACTACGAGATTTTTAGATGATCGCAAACCAAAATATCTAAACAACTGTTCTGCCTCTGGGTATGTATTTGGTGTAGACTTGCAGCACGACGATTGGCAAATTGCCGTTGCTGTCGAAGGACAGTTTGATGCACTAAGTATAGATGGTGTTGCCATTACAACAAATAGAATCAGCGACACGCAAGCAGCAGTGTTAAGAAGACTTAACAGAGAGATTGTAGTTGTGCCGGATCAGGATCGTGCAGGTGTAGAACTTGTTGCTGATGCTGTTAAATATGGATTCTCAGTGAGCATTCCGGATTGGGATACTGACGTTAAAGATGTTAATGATGCTGTGCAACGTTATGGTAAACTAGCAACACTTATAAGTATTATTAAAAATAAAAATTCAAGTAAGATTAAAATTGAATTGGCTAAGAAGGCACTAGAAAGACGAGTATGAAAGAATATACCTTAGACGTACAACGATTATTTTTAGAAATGATGCTTGCAGATGCACAGAGTTATGTGCGTGTGCAGAACATTTATAATGTAGACAATTTTGATGCAAGTTTGCGTGAAGCAGCAACCTTTATCAAAGAGCATAGCGACAAGTACAAGACTATGCCTGAACTAGAGCAGCTCAATGCTGTTACTGGTGCAAAACTAAAACCAATTCCGCCAGAAATGCGCGATGGTCATTATGACTGGTTTATGTCAGAATTTGAAAAGTTTACCAAACGTCAAGAACTTGAACGTGCAATTCTCAAAAGTGCAGACATGCTTGAAAAGGGTGACTTCGATCCTGTAGAAAAACTAATCAAAGATGCTGTACAGATTAGCCTGCACAAAGACATGGGCACAGATTATTTTGATGATCCACGCACACGATTAATGAATATTAAATCCAACAACGGGCAAGTAAGCACAGGCTGGCTTAATTTGGATCGTGCATTGTATGGCGGATTTAACAGAGGTGAACTACAGATTTTTGCTGGTGGTTCAGGTTCTGGTAAAAGTCTGTTCATGCAGAATCTAAGTGTAAACTGGGTAACTGCTGGTCTTAATGGTGTATATATTTCGCTAGAACTTTCAGAAGACTTGTGTTCGATGCGTATTGATTCAATGATGACAAACACGTCGAGCAAAGAAGTGTTCAAAGATATCGACAATGTTGAAATGAAAGTTAAGATGATGCAGAAAAAGTCCGGCAAGTTCCGTATTAAGTACATGCCAGCACAAAGTACAGTGAATGATATTCGTAGTTATATCAAAGAACTACAAATTCAAACTGGCGTTACTGTAGACTTTTTATGTATTGACTATTTGGACTTGTTAATGCCTGTGAGTGCTAAAGTTAGTCCAAGCGATTTGTTTGTTAAGGACAAATATGTATCGGAAGAAATTCGTAATTTGGCCAAAGAATTAAATGTTGTGCTAGTAACAGCATCACAGTTAAATAGATCAGCGGTAGAAGAAATTGAATTTGATCATTCGCATATCTCGGGAGGCATTAGTAAAATTAACACAGCAGACAATGTGTTTGGCATCTTTACTAGTCGTGCAATGCGTGAACGTGGTCGCTACCAGATTCAGTTAATGAAAACACGTTCGAGTTCTGGTGTAGGCAGTAAAGTAGATTTAGAATTTGACGTTAATACACTGCGTATTTCAGATTGTGAACAGAGCGAAGATTCGGCTATTCCTGGCACAGGTGGATTCAGTATGAACAACATTAAACCTGTTAGTAAAATGAGTAACACAGAAAACGCTCCCAAAGTGCAAGGAACCGTTGATAGCAACAAACTTAACAGTTTGTTGAACTCTATCAAGAGCGGATCTTAACATAAATACAACATTATAAGAGAACCGCGATGCAAAAACGCACACGAAGCATTCTTGAAGAATTAGAAAGCATGTATGTTGAACGTGATCGTTCGCATTTAGTTGAAAGCCGTGCTAACAATGTTATTTCTAGTGCTATTAGACTAATGGAATTTATTGATTCTAACTATTCTGAAGAGGATGCAGAAACGCTTAACCGTAAACTTCTAAATGCTATTCGGTCGCGGGATCCAAGAAAATTTGAACGGAGCCTGAAACGTACCGATGAAGATTAATGATATAATACTAGAACAAGAATTAAAAGAAAGTTTTTGGGATAAACTTAAAAGCTACACAAAATCTTTTGGTCAGCAAATTGATTCGGGAATGACTATCGATCAAATCGAACGTCGCGCCGAGCAGGATCGTAATGTTAAATTACTAGTAAATGCTTTCCTAACACAATGGGATAATATGAGATATAGTTTGCAACAGGCATATGGAAAAGAAAAAGTAACACCGTCGATGTACGAAGAAATTTTAGAAAAATTAGCATACAATCAAATCGGAGCCAGCGTTACTTCTACCAAAGTAGTTTCTGCAATACAAACACTGTTAAGAAATGGCGATAATTTAGATAATAAAGTTTCTCAAGATGCAGCATATACTATTATTACCAGTGGTATAGCATCTAATATTAGTCCGTCGTTAGGTGTAAAAGTCGATGTGCTAAACAGAAAACTTTCCAAAGTTGGTTATGGAGGAGGAATACCAAACGGCGTTTCTAAGATCGAAGGATTAATTCTTCCAGTAATTGTTATGGCTTATCAGTATGAGAAAGGCGGTACAAAAGGGCAGCGTTTAATTAAAGCAAATAATCAATGGCATGGTATGGGAGTATTAAAAAACCGATCGGCTGGCGAACAAGATTTCATTGATGATAGAACATTTATTTTAAATAATAAAACACGGTTAAAAAATCAACAACACGGTAATTTAGATATTATGTCTATGCAAAAATTAGCATTACACGATCCTATGCAAGCTAGAAAAACCGCTGTTATTTTAACGAATCCAACAACAATGGAATTTTCCGAATTAGGATCTGAGGAAATTGAAGCTTGGAGACAACAAACACGCTCCTAAATCTTGTTTTTTTATCTTTTATATAAATAATATTAACAAATTAATTTAAGGAGAATTATTATGCCAGGAGTAACTCGCGCACACGGTTATACCGCAGCAGGTGAATTTGTAGGTCGTAACCTATTAGTAAAGAGCTTCGCTAAGGGTTCTGCAATCAGCCAGGCTGAAGCAGATGCACTAGTTCAGAACATTCAGCAGACAGCAACTATCGAAGTTATCGGTACTTTCACTGCTGCTTCGACTCAAACTATGTATATGATCCTAAGCGGTGCAGAATCAAGTGATTTCGCAGCAGCAGCTACAATTTCAGCTGGTGGCGCTACATTCACTATCGCTGACGTAACTGGTTTCGTTCAGTAATTTAATTACTAACAAAACAAAAAAAGCCCAGTTTTATACTGGGCTTTTTTATTGGCATTAAATACGGTATGCATAACGATCCATTTACTATCTATGAATCTCCAGACGGCGGTAAAACTGTTTATAAACGAAAAGTTGGTTCAACAGAACGCAGACTAGTAAAAGCCGGTAATTACGATAAGTGGAACGGATTTGCTCTACGCTATGATTGGGATGGGTTAGCAGAACGTCATCCTGCAATACTGGAACAATTAGAACGATTACAAGTATTGGCGGAGTTATGCAACAAATAAAAATATGCACTGCATTTGACATAACTCAAACCGGTGTTAATAGAATTTACAAAGGTCAACAGCTACCTACTAAAGTTGGCAGCACAGTGATTAATACTGTAGAAGAATGGAATAGTCTAAGACGCCAGCAGAGCAATTGGGAAACCGTACTTCAAATATTACTGTTTAGAACACAACCCATGCAATTGTCAGATGTTGTTAAAGAAAACAATCGTTGGTGTTTTACATTTGTTAACGAAACCATTGACGTGTTTTTGGCAGATGGTGACCCAGTTGGTGCACTAAAACAAGACTTTGAAGGAACACCTATTATTGCAGGATTAACAGAAACAGTAGAAGTATTACCGTATATTCATACCTCGGGCAAAAATCAAAATATCTGGATAGAAGAAATATGATTGACGTTAACAAAGTAACCGAAAAGGTCAAACGTTTTTTTGATCGCGAAGGTGTTCCGCCTATTGTACAAGCAGATGATACATATCATGTACTAGGAAAGTATCGCATTGTTGTTAAAGATGGTGTGTATGATCTCTATAAACACGAACACTATGTGGATGCACTAAGTTCTAGTGCTGCGGCATTAAGCTGGTGTATATATGATAGTAAGAATCAATGGCAGCAAACCCATACTATTCTAACAAATGATAGAAAAATTCAACAGTATCGTTTTGAAATTGAAAATAGAAAACGTATACTTAAGGATACTAAAGACGCAGACACACGCGAATGGTTACTAATTAGAATCAACGAAGATGCTCAGAGGTTACGTGAAGCAAAACGCAATCTTGACAAATGTGTTAAATTGACTAAATATATTAAAATTAAGGGATTTAACGATGAATCTAAATGATCTAGCACCAAAACTTGATTCTAAGAAACTTTCTGAAGCCTATAACTCGCAGTTTGGTAAGAAAGTCAATGCTTCCTCTGTAAGTCGTGAAGCAGCCATCCGCATGCTACGTGAAACACGTGAACGTATTGCTGAAATTAAGAGCAGCCGTAGCGGACATTACAGAGAAACCAATCCAACTTATCTAAAGTTAATGTTCATGGAACAAGCTCTAAGTGCTAGAGTACAAGAATCCCAACCAGAATCAAAGGTCAAAGTTATGAATTCAAAAGCCAAATATATGAATGCCGTTAAAACTGTAGCAGTTGGCGGTAAGTTAACAGAAAGCGAATTACAATCTCTAGGTGTTAGCAAGAACCTATTAAGCGTTCTAGAAAGCCGTGCAAGTGCTATCGAGTTTATGAGCAAGATGGTAGAAGCTCGTAAGTGCAAGAGCAAGGGCAAGAAAATGATGGAAGGCACCGAAGTTGATGCTGCCCAAGTTGTACTAGCAGCACAAGACATGGTTGATCAAGTTCAAAAGATGATTGAAAACATGACTGACCTAAAAGTTAAAGAATTGCCAGCACTAGTTGATGGTATTAAGGGCGAGCAAGGCGTAGACGCCGCTGGCCAGTTCCAAAGCGCAGTTGATTCAGCACTACAAGGATTGATTGATGCACTAGGTGGTACCAAAGCTGAACTAGAATCAGCAGTGGGTGTTATCACTGGTGAAGAAATGACTGTGCCAGGCGCAGATGACATGGGCATGGAACCAGAAATAGATATGGATGCTGAATTACCAGCAGAACCTGCTCCAGAAATGGAACCAGAAATGCCAGAAGAAGAGCCCGGCGACGAATTATCTAACTTAGGACGGGAGCGTATCTAATGAACGAAATTTACACCATCCTACAGAATTTTAACAAAGTTGCTGAACCAGTAGCAGAAGAAACTGTTACTGAAGCAGTTGAATTTGACGCACAAGAATTTGAATACATCATGGATGAGATCGCAAATCTTGCAGATCAAGCTCTAGGAATGCTACCACAAGAAGAACGTGGCGCAGCCGAAGCATATTGGTACCCACATATTTTAGGTGCTATTGGTGGACACCACGGAAGTGGATACATGGGCGGTAGCATGCACACAATGGCAAATTCATTAAGAAACGCAGAATCAGGCAGAGACGAAGATGAAGATGAAGACGAAGCCTGGGAATCGATTGAGAACACAGCGCAAAATCTTCTAAAATAAATGAACATTCGCGAAATCATCTCAGAAGCCGACGGCGAAGAACTAGCAGCACTGGCACAGTTCTTTGTTGGCCGTGCTGACGATGAAAACGCAGCAGGTGAACTTAGCGTAGATGCGTTCATGCAAATGGCCAGCAAAATGGGCATCAACATTGACCGCGACACACTACAACAAGCAGTACAATCAGGACAGTTTGGTGGTATTGCTGACATGAACGATGACAAGATCGTATTCAAAAGCAAAAAAGCAGCAGAACTAAATCCACAAAACATGAGCATTGATCACGCAAAAATGACCATGAAGCAGGCTGCTAAACGTGCAGCAAACAAAAGAAAATAATTTTATAAATCCATACGCTTAAATACAGCGTGTCAAAAATAACTATACCTAGACTAGAATTTTACATTACAAATGTGTGTAACCTTGGGTGCAGCAATTGTAATAGATTCAATGATTTAAAATTTACAGGCCACCAATTATGGGACGATTACGCCGATATTATTGGAGAATGGGGAGAATATATTAATATTACTCATCCAGTTATTCTCGGCGGAGAACCTTTACTCAATCCATCAGTTAAGGAATGGATACAAGGAATACGCGAAACCTGGAAGTTAGGAACCGGCAGACCCGACGAAACCCATGGCATACAACTACTAACAAACGGCACACGGTTAAACCAAGTCCGAGGATTGCAAGAAGCAATGCGAGACAATGACTGTTGGCTTGGGGTTAGCCTTCATGACCTAAATCAATTTGATGAAATTGATCAAAAAATTAGAGAATTTTTTGGAGGCGATTTATTCTTAACTGAAAAATCAAGTGACCGAAACGCTGGTGGTATTGGAGCAGATTGGTATTATCAAAAGAATGAAAACAGAGGTCATGAGTTCGCTGGGATTTGGACGCAAACAGACTTTTATGAAAATGCTATTAGATATACAGATGAAGGTCGCATGACTTTATACAATTCAACCCCAACACAAGCACATGAGAATTGTACCTATAGACGTTTTAAAAATTATCACATGATTAGAGGAAAGATCTATAAGTGTGGTCCAGCAGCACTATTTGCTGAACTAGACGATCAATTTGATTTGGATTTATCGCCCGACGATAAGAAATTAATACGATCTTATCAACCTCTTACTATTGAAATGGCCAGAGAAGGATTAACTGAAGAATGGTTCAGTCATATCGATGATGAAATTCCGCAATGTAAATTTTGTCCCGAAGAATATAAGTGGTATAATAAAATTAGCATAGATGATTTGTATAAAAAGATACGAAAAAAATTGACAAATCTTTAATAGTGTGTTATACTAACCACTATGTCTAAATTAGTAAAAAAGTACGATTATAAAGCACTAACACGTGAACAAGTAGATGGTAAACGATTATACGCTACTCCCACTGGTGACCGTGTTCCCTCAGTAACAACAATCCTCGATAAAACCAAACCAGAAGAAGCAAAACGAGCTCTTATGGAATGGAAAAAGCGTGTTGGAGTAGAAAAAGCACAGCAGATTACAACCGAAGCTGCTAACCGCGGCACTCGTATGCACACCTACCTAGAAAACTATGTGCTTACTGGCAAAATCAAAGACAAAGGATCGAATCCATTTGGTTGGGCTAGCCATGACATGGCACAAGAAGTTATTAATAAAGGATTAGTCCACGCAGATGAATTTTGGGGGACAGAAGTTCCGCTATATTTTCCAGGAGTTTATGCCGGCACAACAGACTGTGTTGGCGTACACAAGGGTGCAGAAGCAATATTAGACTTTAAACAAGCAAACAAGCCTAAAAAACGCGAATGGATTGAAGATTACTTTTTGCAATTAGCAGCATACTCCGAAGCACACAATGAAGTGTATGGCTCTAATATTAAAAAGGGAGTTATTTTAATGTGTGTGCGTCCCACTGAATCTGAGCCAGGAATTTATACTAAACCACCAGAATATATGGAATTCGTTATTGAAGGAGACGAGTATGAACATTGGCGCAAGGAATGGTGGAAACGAGTAGAACAATATTATGAAAGCCAGATCGTATAAATAGTATAAACTTATTGGAATAAACACACATGGCTATCGTTCAAATTTCACGTATTACTCACCGTAAAGGTCTTATTGAAAACTTACCTCAACTTGCTGGCGGAGAATTTGGCTGGGCAGTTGATGATCGTAGATTGTTTATTGGTAATGGTACACTAGCAGAAGGTGCTCCGGTTGTAGGCAATACAGAAATTTTAACTGAATACAGCAATATCTTAGGGCTTGCTTCGACATATACATATAAAGGCGAAGCCGGCGGTTATACTGTACAAACCGGTGCTAATCCAACTGGCGATGTGGTCCGCAGTTTACAAGCAAAAATCGACGAAGGCAACAACGTAAGCGTTAAAGACTTTGGTGCAATCGGTGACGGTGTTGTTGACGACACAGACGCAATTAACCGTGCGTTGTACGAATTATTCTGTAGAGAAAGCAACGAAGAAATTCGCCGTAGCTTGTTTATTCCAGCTGGCGTTTATAGAGTTAGTGGAACTATTAAGATACCTCCGTTTGCATTGATTTACGGCGAAGGTTCGGATAGTTCAATAATTCGTTATACCAGCAGCGACGGAAGCACAATAGATGATTATGTTGCTAGAACCGCCGATAGTTTACAACAAATAGGTGCTAACATTGGTAACAACGGTGCAACACGCCCAGAAAATATTACACTAAGAGATTTTTCTTTTGAAACAACAGAATTACAGGATATTTTACTAATTGATCGTGCTTCGGATATTGTAGTTCGAGACATGGATTTTTATGGTCCACTAACAGAAGCCGAACTTGGTGATGCACTAGAAAATACCTCTGCTATCAAAATTGAAAGCACAACGTCGCTAGTAACTAAAGCAGTTACGCTAGATGCAATTCATACACTAGGCACTACGTATGCGTTCTATACAAATTATAACACTACCGGTGTTACTATAAGTAATGGCTGGTTTGAAACACACTACAAAGGCGTTGTACTAGGTGCTGCTCCAATCAACGGCGGACCACGCGGCGTGCGTGTTGTGCATAGTTTGTTTGATAAAATTGCAGCACAAGGTATTGAAATTGGTGCAGTAGCACAGAACGTATCTGGCTTCAATATCTTCTTAGATGTTGGCAATGATTTTGCAGGTGCAGGCAACCCAACAACCGTTGTTGTTGACATCAACAACGGTAACAATATCAGTATTGGTGACTTGTTTGAAAGACCGGATATCGATGCAGCAACCGTTGAACGCATTGATTTAAATGATGCCCATAGCATTGGTTTCGATGGCAATTCAAATCTAAAACTTGGCAACTATGAACGTAGTATTGGATACAACACTGATTTGATTGACAACACCAGCACAGCAACCGCAATCTTCTCAGTTGATAGCACACGACATGCTGGATTTGAAGTTCACTATTCACTAAAACGCGGCGATGCAGTGCGCACTGGTAAGTTTACTTGTAGCTTGCCATATGGATCAAACTCTATTTCATATAACAACGAATACACTGAAACAGCAGCTACTGGCGTTAATTTCAGTGCAACTGATTCAAGCGGAACTATTTCTTTTAAATATACAACAACATCTACAGGAGCAAATGCTGACATTACATATAGTATTGTCAAGTATAAAGTCTAATGTGGCAACCAAGATTTGACGATCGTCTATTAGAATGGCGAGAGTTGAGAACACAATCTGCGCAATTTGATTTAGAAGATGCACTTGTCGCTGTTGATCAATGGTGGCAACGTGCTCCACTTACTAGTCACTACTTGCATTTAGATGAATATGAAAAATGGCCACTTCCGTGGGATCTTTTGGCAGATGATATCTATTGTGACCTTGCAAAATGCTTAGGAATCGTGTATACTTTAATACTAATAAAGCATAAGGATATACAATCTATTCGTATTTTGCAACTAGAAGATTTCTATGTAGTAGAGGTAAATTCCGGCTACATACTAAACTATATTCCTAATGAGATAGTAAATACAAACACACTTCCAGATTTAAAAATCAAAAGATCGTTATCAAGCGACAATTTAACAATAGAATAACAAGAGGCAAAAATGAGTGATATTACGGTGACCAAGCGTGACGGACGCAAGGAACTTCTTGACCTTGAGAAAATGCACAAGGTTGTATTTTGGGCTACAGAAAACATTACAGGAGTTAGTGCTTCTGAATTAGAACTAAAAAGTCACTTACAATTTTATCAAGGTATTTCAACACCAGATATCCAAGAAACATTAATTAAAGCAGCAGCAGACTTAATCTCTGAAGAGACTCCTAACTATCAATATGTTGCTGGTAGACTTATTTGCTATCACTTGCGCAAAGAAGTGTATGGCGATTTTAAACCCTGGCATATACGTAAGTTAGTAGATCAAAACGTAAATCTCGGTTTATACGATCCTGAACTTCCGGATTTGTATGATAACGCAGAATGGGACTACATTAACTCGTTTATTAAGCATGAACGTGACGAACATTTAACATACGCAGCAATGGAACAGATGCGTGGAAAGTATCTTGTTCAAAATCGTGTCACTAAGAAAATTTATGAAACACCGCAAGTAGCATATGCTCTAATTGCTGCTACACTATTTTCTGATTATCCTCGTGAAACACGTATGCGTTGGGTGCGCGATTATTATGATACAATTTCAACACATCAAGTAAGTTTGCCAACACCTGTTATGGCAGGTGTACGCACAAGTCAGCGTCAATTTAGTAGTTGTGTACTGATTGAAACAGACGATTCGCTTGATTCAATTAACGCAACTACAAGTAGTATTGTAAAGTATGTTTCGCAGAAAGCAGGTATCGGTGTAGGTGCAGGACGTATTCGTGCTATTAAGAGTCCTATTAGAAAAGGCGATGCTTACCACACTGGTGTGATTCCTTTTTACAAATTATTTCAAGCAGCAACACGTTCTTGTTCCCAGGGCGGCGTTAGAAATGGTGCAGCAACATTGTATTATCCGCTCTGGCACTTAGAAGTTGAAGATTTGTTAGTTCTAAAGAATAACAAAGGCACAGACGATAACCGTGTACGTCACATGGATTATGGTGTACAGTTTAACAAGGTCATGTATGAGCGTTTGTTAAACAACGATTACATTACATTGTTTTCGCCTAATGATGTTCCCGAAGTATATGATGCTTTCTTCTCAGATGTAGACTTGTTCCGCGAACTATATGAACGTGCAGAACGCAATACACATATTCGTCGCAAGCGTGTCAAAGCCATGGACTTATTTGCACAGTTTGTACAGGAACGCAAAGACACAGGACGCATTTACTTAATGAATGTGGATCACGCTAATTCACACGGTGCGTTTGATCCCGCAGTTGCTCCAGTTAAACAATCTAACCTATGTTGCGAAATTAACTTGCCGACTAAGCCGTTAAAGGATGTATATGACGAAGAAGGTGAAATCGCATTGTGTACATTAAGTGCTATTAACTGGGGTGCGTTTAAACATCCTGAGGAGATGCAACGTGCATGTGAACTTGCAGTACGTGGATTGGATAATTTGTTAAGCTATCAGAATTATCCTATTATTGCAGCACAAATTGCAACACAAGGACGTCGTCCACTTGGAGTTGGTATTATTAACTTAGCATATTGGTTAGCCAAGCACGGCACAAATTATTCTGACCCTGATTTAAAACTAGTTGATACATGGGCACAGCACTGGAGTTATTACTTGATTAAAGCTTCTGCTGATCTGGCTGTCGAGAAAGGTGCTTGTCCGTGGTCAGACCAAACCAAGTATCACAATGGTGTGCTTCCTGTAGATACCTACAAATCAGACGTTGACGAATTAGTTAAACACGAAGATGTTGTTGATTGGAAAGCATTACGCAAACAATTAAAAGAACACGGAATTCGCAACAGTACACTAATGGCACTGATGCCAGCTGAAACTTCAGCACAGATTTCAAATGCTACAAATGGCGTGGAACCACCACGCAGCTATGTATCAGTTAAACAATCCAAAGACGGTGTACTCAAGCAAGTGGTTCCAGAATTCCGTCACTTAAAGAACAAGTACGAACTGTTATGGGATCAGCGTAGTCCATTAGGTTATTTGAAAATCATGGCAGTACTACAAAAGTATATCGATCAGGGCATCTCTGTAAATACTTCATATAATCCACAGTTTTATGAAGATGAAAAGATTCCAATGTCAGAAATGCTACAACACATTTTATTCTTTTATAAAATGGGCGGGAAACAGTTATACTATTTCAACACTTATGACGGGCAAGGTGAAATTGACGTTAATAAGTTAACAGACGAGGATGACTGCGAATCATGTAAGATTTAAGGTGAACACTATGGCTAAGAAAGTATTTCCAACAAAAAATAACAAACATTTAACGTCATTGGCGTTCCTAGATAAAAACGGTGGAGTTGGCTTACAACGTTACGAAACAGTAAAGTATAAACAGTTTGATAAGTTTACAGACAAACAGCTAGGCTTTTTTTGGAGACCAGAAGAAGTTGATACACTCCGTGATGCCAAAGACTTTAAAGACTTAAATGAACACGAACAGCACATTTTTACTTCTAACTTAAAACGTCAGATTCTTCTAGATTCTGTACAAGGACGCTCTCCTAACTTAGCATTGCTACCTATTGTTTCAATTCCAGAACTTGAAACCTGGATTGAAACCTGGGCATTTAATGAAACTATTCATTCGCGTTCTTATACACATATTATTCGTAATGTATATGCTGATCCAAGTAAAGTATTTGACGAGCTACTAGACGTTAAAGAGATTTACGAAACATCACAAAGTATTTCGCAATATTATGATGATTTAATTGAAGCATCGACATGGTATCAAATGTTAGGTGAAGGTAAGCATAGAATCAACAATGATATTATTAATATTGATTTGTACGATATTAAAAAGAAACTGTGGCTTGCTATTAATAGCGTAAACGCATTAGAAGGCATTCGTTTTTACGTATCGTTTGCTTGTTCGTGGGCATTTGCTGAACTTAAGAAGATGGAAGGTAACGCTAAGATTATTAAATTAATCTGCCGCGACGAGAACCTACATTTAGCAAGTACACAAACAATGATTAAAATCTTACCTAAAGATGATCCTGACTTTGAAAAGATTCAAGAAGAAACACGCGATGAAATTACACAAATGTTCATCGATGTAGTTGAACAAGAAAAGCGGTGGGCAGATTATTTGTTTAAAGACGGGTCAATGATCGGATTAAACGCACAACTACTTGTTGAGTATGTAGAGTGGATTGCCAACAAGCGCATGACAAGTTTAGGGCTCGACACTCCATACAAAGGCGGATCAAATCCGTTACCGTGGACACAAAAATGGATTGCCGGCGGTGAAGTACAGGTTGCTCCACAAGAAACAGAAATTTCCAGTTACATAGTAGGTGGCACCAAACAAGATATTACAGAAGATACATTTAAAGGATTTAGTTTATGACGGATTTACTAATTACATTTTACTTGAGTTATGCAATTGTATTTGTAATAACAATTGGATACGTACATAGGCACCTGGCTCATAAAACTATAGAATATTCGGTTGCAATGGTAATAATATCTAAAACATTAATATGGTTAACATCACCTTTTAAGTATGATATATATTATGGTCGCAATTGGATTGCTAGGCACATTAAGCATCA
>Ga0208019_1000772_pt1 | contig 17298 bp, 23 predicted proteins | sample CB_VirMetaG_5_FD_184540 | JGI IMG/M metagenome (GOLD analysis project Ga0208019, IMG submission 184540) | Freshwater to marine saline gradient viral communities from Chesapeake Bay - CB_1508_1D Viral MetaG (SPAdes) (version 4) | ecosystem: Environmental > Aquatic > Marine > Coastal | place: USA...
TCAGAGATTAAGTCTGCTGCTGCTTTAATAAGTGTTTCTTGGATATCTGGTGTTGAAATACCTTGATAAAATTGTAAGTGGCTTTTTAATTCTAATTCTGAAGCACTTACACCTGTAATGTTTTCAGTTGCCCAAAATACAACCTTGTGCATTTTCTCAAGGTCAAGAAGTTCCTTGCGCCCGTCGCGCTTGGTCACCGTAATATCGCTCATTGTTTCCTCTTTTATTCTACTGTTAAATTGTTGCTTGATAACAATCTTTTAATTTTTAAGTCTTGAAGTGTATTGCTATTTACTATCTCATTAGGGATATAGTTAAGTATGTAGTCATTATTGACTCGAACACAATAGAAATCGTCAAGTTGTAAAATGTCTATAGATTGTATATCTTTATGCGTTATTAGCATAAGAGTATACACGATTCCTAAGCATTTTGCAAGATCACAATAGATATCATCTGCCAAAAGATCCCATGGAAGTGGCCATTTTTCATATTCATCCATGTGCAGATAGTGGTTAGTAAGAGGCGCACGTTGCCACCATTTATCGACAGCGACAAGTGCTTCTTGTAAATCAAGTTGTTTAGAATTTTCTCTTAACTCCCGCCATTCTAATAAGCGGTCGTCAAATCTTGGTTGCCACATTAGACTTTGTACTTAACAATACTATATGTATAGTCAGCGTTGTCTCCAGTTGAAGTTGTTGTGTATTTAAATGAAATCGTTCCGCTTGAATCAGTGGCACTAAAGTTAATACCGGTTGCCGCAGACTCAACATACTCGTCATTGTATGCAATCGAACTTGAACCAAACGGCAAACTACAGGTAAATTTACCAGTACGAACAGCATCACCGCGCTTACCTGCATAATGTACTTCAAATCCTGCATATTGTGTACTATCAATAGTAAACAATGAAGTTGCAGTACTTGTATTATCAACTAATACAGTATTGTATCCAATTGTGCGTTCGTAGTTGCCAAGTTTTAAGTTTGAATTTCCATCAATTGCAATACTGTGCGCATCATTTAAATCAATACGCGGTACTGTATCAGCGTCAATGTCAGGACGTTCAAAAATGTCGCCGATGCTAATGTTGTTACCGTTGTTAATATCAATAATAACTGTTGTTGGATTACCTACACCGTTAAAGTCATTACCAACATCTAAGAAAATGTTAAATCCAGATACGTTCTGTGATACTGCGCCAATTTCAATACCTTGTGCAGCAATGCTGTCAAATAAGCTATGAATAACGCGAACTCCACGAGGACCACCGTTAATTGGAGCAGCACCTAACACAACGCCTTTATAGTGTCTTTCAAACCAACCATTGGAAATAGTAATACCAGTAGTGTTGTAATTTGAATAGAATGCGTATGTAGTACCAAGTGTGTGAATAGCATCTAATGTAACTGCCTTAGTAACCAAAGATGTTGTACTTTGAATCTTAATCGCAGATGTATTTTCAAGTGCATCGCCAAGCTCTGCTTCTGTTAGCGGACCATAAAAGTCTACGTCGCGAATAACAATATCAGTAGCACGGTCAATTAATAAAATATCATTTAGTTCGGTTGTTTCAAAAGAAATATCGCGGATTGTCATGTCACTTGGACGTAGAGCACCATTGTTGCCAATGTTAGCACCCGTTTGGTGCAAACTATCTGCTGTACGAACTACATAGTCATCAATTGTACTTCCGTCAATACTAGTATATCGTATAATAGAACTGTCACTGCCTTCACCGTAAATTACTGCAAAAGGAGGAATCTTAATAGTACAACTTACATTGTAAACACCTGCTGGGAAAAACAACGAGCGGCGAACTTCTTCGTTAGTTTCTCTACAAAAGAGTTCATACAACGCTCTATTAATAGCATCGCCGTCATCTGCAACACCGTCGCCAACTGCGCCAAAATCCTTAACGCTTACACCATGTCCTTCGTCAAGTTTTGATTGTAGACTACGTACTACATTGCCAGTTGGGTTCGCGCCAGTTTGAACTGTGTATCCGCCATCGTCGCCTTTATATGTATATGATGAAGCTAATCCTAAAACGTCACTATATTCTGTTAGAATTTCTGTATTACCAACAACGGGCGCACCTTCTGCAAGCGTGCCGTTGCCAATGAATAATCTGCGGTCATCAACTGCCCAGCCAAACTCGCCGCCAGCAAGTTGTGGTAGATTTTCAATAAGACCTTTACGGTGCGTAATTCTAGAGATTTGAACAATAGCCATGTGTGTTTATTCCAATAAGTTTATACTATTTATACGAGTTGGCTTTCATAATATTGTTCAACTCTCTTCCACCATTGATTACGCCAATGTTCAAATTCATCACCTTCGATAATCCATTGTTGATATTCAGGTGGCTTGCTGTATATACCTGGTTCGGACTCTGTTGGTTTTGCACACATTAAAATAACACCTTTAGTAATTTTAGTATCATATACTTCATTGTGTGCTTCTGCGTATGCCGCTAACTGTAAGAAATAATCTTCAATCCACTCTGTCTTCTTAGGCTTATTAGTTTGTTTAAAGTCAAGAATAGCCGGTGCGCCTTTGTGAACACCTACACAGTCTGTTGTTCCAGCATAAATGCCAGGAAAATAAAGCGGAACTTCCACACCCCAAAATTCATCTACATGGCCTAACCCTTCGTTAATAACAGTTTTTGCCATATCATAACTTGGCCAGCCAAACGGATTTGATCCACGTTCTTTTAGCACACCGTCTTTAACATAGTGTTCTAAGTAAGTATGCATTCGTGTGCCACGATTTGCAGCTTCTGTTGTAATTTGTTGTGCTTTTTCGTGCCCAACACGATTACGCCATTGCTGCAATGCTTCTTGCTTTTCTTTGGATTTTGTTTTATCTAAGATTGTTGTTACTGACGGAACACGGGCACCGTCTGGAGTAGCATATAGTCGTTTGCCATCTACTTGTGCTCGTGATAATTCTTTGTAATTAAACTTGTTTATTAATTTAGACATTTAGTCAGTATAACACAAAAACATTACTTTGTCAATGTTTTCTTATTTTTTGTTTTAACACATCAAAATCAATTGCTTGTCCTGCATAATGCTCTGGACAGAACTTACATTGCGGAATTTGATCATCGATATGATCTAACCACTCTTGTGCTGTTCCGTTTTGTGCCATGTCTACAGTCAATGGTTTATAACTGTTAATAAGTTGTTTATCTTCATCTGTTAAGTTTAAATCAAACTGCTCCGATAATTCAGGGTACAATGCAACAGGACCACACTTATAAATGTTGCCGCGAATAAAGTGATAATTCTTATTCTTAACAAACATACATTGATCGTGTGCTACTTTTGGATCAGAGTCATGTAAAAACATTTCGCCATTGGGCGCATTTAGAATACTGTTTTTATAGAAGTAATCTTGTTTCCAAATTCCGACCTCGGCATACGGAGCACCTGTACTCCTAAAATACCAATCTGCTCCTAATGCATTATTCTCCCGGCCTTCAATGCGTAATGCTACTTTACCTTCAAAGAAGTTTTTGATACGGTCTTCAATCTCAGGTAAGTCTTTTTCGCTATGTAAGCTAATGCCGATCCAAGTCATATTGTCTTTGCAGGTTTGCAACAAACCTTTTACACGATCAAGCATAGTAGCATTAGTTAATACCTGCTTACCATATTTTGGCCATAAACGATGTATGCCTTTGATCCAATCTAGTATGCTTGGGTTAAGTAACGGTTCGCCACCTAATATAACAATTTTTTCAAAGTCAATATGTTCTGCCCATTCTTCGTATACTGACTCGTAGTCTTTCCATAACTGTGTGCCAGTAAACTTTAGATCATTGAAACGGTTACATTCGTTACACGCAAGGTTACAAACGTTGGTAATATAAAATTCTATTTTAGGGATGAATAATTTGCTCACGGTGTATTTAAGCGAGCAGAGAGGATGTTACTTTCTTTTGTTTGCTGCGCGATGTGCTGCTTGTTGCATTGTCATTTTTGCTTTATCCAATGACATATTTTGTTCTGGTGGGTTTAATTCTGCTTGTTTTTTAGTTTTGAAAATAATTTTTTCATCGTTCATGTCTGCTACGCCGCCAATGGCACCAGACTGAACTGCTGATTGCAATGTATCTTTGTCAACGTTAAGACCCATTGATTTAGCTTTGTTTAGGAATACTTCGACAGGCATTTCGCCTGCTGCTCGTGCATCGTCCGCGCGGCCAAGAATAAGTTGTACAAGAGCAGCTAATTCTGCTCCTTCTGTTTCACGGATGATATCGCGGATGTTCATTCTAAATCTAGGTCTGGCTCGTCTGCACGACCTTCGTCGCCGATTGCGTAAGCATGCAATCCTTGAATTTTATCGTAGATTGCTGCAATTTTATTTTGCATCCATTCTGGAAAATCGCCACCTTGGTCAACATAATCACGTAGTTCATCGGCAGCAGTTGCGATATACGAAAGTTGTCCAGTGGCCATATTTTCTTCGTCTGGGCTTGCTGGCATTTGATCTTCTGGTGCTTCAGATAAACTGCGGAATTTTTCGTATATTTCGTAAAAGTTGTTCATTTTAGTAAATTGCCTGCTGTATTCTCAATTGATTCCCAGGCTTCTTCTTCGCTTTCGCCGCTTGATGCTGCTTCTAAAGAATCCCGCATTGTAAGCATTCCCCGACCATCTACAGCATCATTGATATGTGCGTACCAATAACCCTCGGCACCTCTGCGATGTTCGTATGGTAGCATTTGTAAGGCTTGGTGTGTAAGACTTTTGATCTCTTCCATGATGTATTCAAAATCTTGTGGATCAAAATCAACTGCTTCTGTAACAGTTTCTTCTGCCACTGGTTTAGCAACGTTGTTAAAGTTTTGCAGGATGGTGTAAATTTCGTTCATTAGATGCGCTCGCGACCTAAGTTGCTTAGTTCATCACCTGGCTCTTCTTCAGGCATTTCAGGTTCCATATCCATTTCTGGTTCTGGTGGTAATTCAGCGTCCATATCCATGTCGCCCATGCCCATATCTTCTTCACCTGGTACGCTCATTTCTTCGCCAGTGATAACACCAACTGCTGATTCTAGCTCAGCCTTGGCACCGCCTAGTGCATCAATTAAGCCTTGTAATGCACCATCAACTGTGCTTTGGAATTGGCCAGCAGCGTCAACACCTTGCTCGCCTTTAATACCATCAACTAGTGCCGGTAGTTCTTTAACTTTTAGATCAGTCATGTTTTCAATCATTTTCTGAACTTGATCGACCATGTCTTGTGCTGCTAGTACAACCTGCGCTTGATCTACTTCCGTACCTTCCATCATTTTCTTTTTCTTGCACTTGCTAGCTTCAACCATCTTGCTCATAAACTTAATAGCACTATCGCGGCTTTCTAGAACGCTTAATAGGTTCTTGCTAACACCTAGAGCTTTTAGTTCGCTTTCAGTTAATTTACCGCCAACTGCTACAGTTTTAACAGCATTCATATATTTTGCTTTTGAATTCATAACTTTAACCTTTGATTCTGGTTGGGATTCTGCTACTTTAGCACTTAGAGCTTGTTCCATAAACATTAACTTTAAGTAATTTGTGTTTGTTTCTCTGTAATGTCCTTCGCGGCTGCTTTTAAACTCGGCAATTTTAGTACGAGTTTCATTTAGCATTTGAACAGCAGCAGCATGACTGACACTAGAAACATCAATACTCTTTCCAAACTGAGAAGTATAATGCTCAGAAAGTTTCTTTGAGTTAAGTTTAGGTGCTAGATCATTTAGATTCATCGTTAAATCCCTTAATTTTAATATATTTAGTCAACTTTACAGTTTTATTAAGATTGATTTTTGCTTCTTGTAACTTTCCAATGTCATCATTGATTCTAATTAATAATAATTCTTTATCATCATCATTAGTAACTGTTTTTAGTATTCTTTTTCTGTTTGCAATTTGAAAACGATAATCCTGAATACGTTTATCGTTAACTAATAAACTGTTAGCACTTTTCCAATTGTTCTTGCTATCAAAGATACACCAACTTAATGCTGTTGAACTTGCATTAACTGTGTCAACATATTGTTCATACTTGTATATTTCATAGTAATCTTCTTTTTCTACGATAGTATACTTTCCTAATATATGATATTTTTTACCATCTTGCACAATAGGTGGCACACCTTCTTTGTCAAAGAAGCGTTTTACTTTATCTGTAATTGCATCAACACTAATCATAATTCTGTTATCCAAATGTTTTGATTATTGCCACTGGTGTGAATGTAAGGCAATATTTCTGCGTGTTCGTCTAATCCTATAATAATAGGAGTTCCTTCTAAATCTTGTTTAAGTCCGCCAAGTGGATCGTTATCTATTAAAAATACATCTACTGTTTCGTTAACAAACGTAAAACACCAACGATTATTTTCAATAGTTGTATCTGTCATTTGCATAGGTTGGGTTCTAAACAATAATACTTGTATTACTGTTTCCCAGTTACTTTGCTGACGTCTAAATTTGTTCCATTCATCAACTGTGTTTATTTCTTTACCGTTGATTTTGGTCGGTAATGATTGCTGTTTGTATGGTCTGTTAATACCGGTTTGAGTTATGTCAAACGCTGTGCATACTTTTATTTGTTGCATAACTCCACCAATACTTTTAATCGTTCTAATTGTTCTTGTATTGCCGGATGACGTTCTGCTAACCCATCCCAATCATATCTTAATGCGAACCCATTCCAGTGTTCGTAGGTATTTTGTTCGACAAGCCTGCGCTCAGTTGACCCTGCGTGTCTAGCAAACACAGTTTTTCCACCGTCTGGCGATTCATACACAATAAAAGGACTTTTTTGCATAGCGTATTTAAGGCCAATAAAAAAGCCCAGTATAAAACTGGGCTTTTTTTGTTTTGTTAGTAATTAAATTACTGAACGAAACCAGTTACGTCTGCGATAGTGAATGTAGCACCACCTGCTGAAATAGTAGCAGCAGCAGCGAAATCGCTGTCTTCTGCACCACTTAGGATCATATACATAGTTTGAGTTGAAGCAGCAGTGAAAGTACCGATAACTTCGATAGTTGCAGTCTGCTGAATGTTCTGAACTAGTGCATCTGCTTCAGCTTGGCTGATTGCAGAACCCTTAGCGAATGATTTAACAAGTAGATTACGACCTACAAATTCACCTGCTGCGGTATAACCGTGTGCGCGAGTTACTCCTGGCATAATTATTCTCCTTAATTGTTTATGTTACTATTATTTAGTAAAAAGATAAAAAAACTTACCCCAGATCTGGATTATTTTTTGCAAAATTAGCAGCACTAAAACGCATACGATCTACAAACTTAACAGGACCGTGCTCTGTATCTGCTACATATCCTTCGTGTCCTGGTTCGCCAGCAATATGTGCGTGGACAGGACCAGTTTGTGCATCAAGTTGTTTTACAATACTACTCTTTACTGCTGAAATTGTTAGAAATGCTTTAATAATTGCAGCAAATCCACGCTTGTGTTCTGAGATATATTGTTTAATATTGTTTGCTTTATTTGTTGTTGCGGCTGTTTCGATCCAACCAATAAACCCGCCTGCTAAGTTATCGTAATGTCCTTCTCTAACACGTGAATTAACAAATTTTTTAATTTGCTCTGGCAGATCAGTAATCTTACGAGCTCTAAATTCTTCCGGACGCATAAAGTCATTAACTTCGGGTATCAAACTCTTTAACCCATTTAGTGCATTTAAATCTTTTTTAGTTAAACTAACATTTGGGGTTTCGTCAAAGTAAGGATCTAAAATCAATACACCCGGGCTATGTTGCAAACTATTACCAACATGTTTAATAGCTTGACTAGATCCATCTTCATTCACGTGAGTATGTATAGCAACAGCAACTTCTGCTTTGCTGATAGCACGACCAATGTCTGAATCAGCATCGACTTCGTATGTAATAGTGTTAGGTGTAAACACATATTGGTTATGTTTACTCTTTTCTGGCTTAGGTTGTTCAGGAGTACCAAACAACAAATCGCCTTGTACATAACCACGGAAGTTAGGCGATACCACTCGTTCTAATAATGGAAATAGCTTTTGGTACATAGCAATTAATTCGCCACGCTCGCCTTTGCGTTGACTCATTATGTCTGCTAGCATGTCTGGTGATGTTGCTCTACCATTATAACCTTTAGCACTAAACCCTGATTTATCAGTTAATACAAACTGACCTTTTGGATTGCGTCCAAAAATAACAGCAGGTTTGCCATCCCATTTAATTGTAACATGCTCTGTAGTATCTGCCATATTAGAAAGAATACTAACAGCTTGTTCTATACCGCGGCCACCTTGTGTAAATGGTAAATCTTCAGGATGCTCAATACGAGCTTCCATTAAATTTTGTTCGTATAAACCGTAAATGCCCGGGGTAGTTAATCTATCACGTAGTTTAGCAAGGAAGTAACTTTCCGATACGCCTTGCTCTAATTGTAGTCCTTCACGCTCAAAATACTCGCGAGCATCTTTAATCTTTGCTTCGCGATTAGGATCACGTGCTAGTGCATTCATAATAGTTTCAACAGAGTGTAAATCTTCTTTACGTGCTGTTGGGCTTAATAAAACTTTAGCAATTTCGTCCCAATTATTTGTTACAAGTTCATTTGTGTCTCTTGCAATTAATCCTTGTGTTTGATTAATTTTATATCCTACTGCTTTAGCAATAGAACTTAATAATACATTACGATGCATGCCTTTGAAGTTTGAATCTGGTGCAGAGTGTAGGAAATATGTCGAATATGCTAAATCAGGCACAAACATAAAGTCAGTTTGCACAAATCCATTTTTAGGATTTCCAGCAATAGGCGTTTTAAAATGCACGTTAATTCCCGACTTTTTAATCCATTCTTTTGGATTACCATTGTTTGCTTCTACCCAACGTGTTAGTGTATTAACTAATCCATCTTTATTATATTTTGAAGCGTTGACACCTAAATCTAAATCACCCGACGTTGCTTTTTTACCTGTTGTGCCAAGCATATTTTGCAAAAGTGGAAGTTTAGTAATTTGTTCTAGCCATTGAACTGTTGGTTTTACTTCGTCGCGAACAATACGATCTGTTGCAGATGATCCATCTGCATTTTTAAATACGTTTCCGCCTTCTAATAAAGTATAAATCGATTTCATTATCTGTGACCTGTTGTTTCTTTCCAAGAGGCAATTTCATCAACTGTTAATTCTCTATATTGGTTACCGCCATCGTTGAGTAACTGGATGGCAGTTCGTCTTGCGACCTGGGTATTTCCTGCAGCTAGTTGATCATCTGAAATGACACCTAACGAATGAATCACAGACGGGTCCTTAATTATTAATCGTTCATCAAATATAAACTGGTTCGATGATTGTGCAATTTCTGGAAAAATAAAAGTAACAGGTTGCTGCGGTGTAGCAGACGGTCTTCTACTTCTTGCACGGCGAGACTTTGGTCTCGCTTCAACTAATGCAACACCGTTTTGTTCTGTTGCATTCATATTGTACCAGATGTTATTAAACTTAACTAATCTCTGTCTAGTAGATCCATAATTTAGAATAATTACCGGAACAATTAGACCTTTAACTCTAGGAACTTGATTGCCAAATTTACCACCATATGGCGTATTCGCTAATTTTCTGTTTAATACATCGACCTTAGGTCCTAAAGTCGGACTCATCTGTGACGAGATTCCACTAGTAATAATCACAAAGGCAGCATTTTGTGCTTTTTGATTATTTAAATTATCACCAAGTTCTAATATGTCGTTAACCGCGTTTTCAACTTTTTTTGTATATGATGCGTTTAGTTGATTATAAACTAATTTCTCTAATAACTCTCTATAATAGGATTCACTGACTTCGTTTGCACCGTGAGCTTGCTGCTGACTGTATCTCATTCGATCCCATTGGGCTAAAAAAGCATCAACTAATAATCGTATTTCATTATCTTGTGCTGCACGAGATGAAGAAAAAGTATTAGAACTTTGACCATTGGGATCTAACCCAAAGTTCATAAACTTTAGAATCTTTTGTCCAAGACTTGGTTTATTGTATAAACTCTGGAAATCCGCTTCTGTTAAAATTACGTCATTGATCTTCATCGGTACGTTTAAGGCTCCGTTCAAATTTTCTTGGATCCCGCGACCGAATAGCGTTCAATAATTTACGGTTTAATACTTCTGCATCTTCTTCAGAATAATTAGAATCAATAAATTCCATTAGCCTAATAGCACTAGAAATTACATTATTAGCACGACTTTCGACCAAATGGGAGCGGTCGCGCTCTACATATAAACTTTCTAATTCTTCAAGAATGCTTCGTGTGCGTTTTTGCATCGCGGATCTCTTTCTATATCGTATTTATGTTAAGAGCCGCTCTTCATCTTGTTCAGTAAGTTGTTAAGCATTGCGCTTTCAACATTTCCTTGAACCTTTGGCACTTCTTCGGTACTATTCATTTTGCTTACAGGCTTAATATTACTCATACTAAACCCTCCAGTGCCTGGAATAGCACTATCTTCAGACTGTTCACAATCTGAAATGCGCAATGTGTTAATATCAAATTCCAAGTCTACCTTGCTACCTACGCCTGAGCTTGAACGTGTTTTCATTAACTGAATCTGATAGCGTCCACGTTCGCGCATTGCGCGACTTGTAAAAATACCAAACACATTATCTGCGGTGTTAATCTTTGAAATACCACCCGAGATGTGCGAGTGGTCAAACTCGATTTCTTCTACTGCTGAACGGTTTAACTGCGATGCTGTTACAAGTACAACGTTTAATTCTTTTGCTAGGTTACGAATTTCTTCTGATACATATTTGTCCTTAACAAACAAATCGCTTGGGCTAACTTTAGCACTTACGGGCATTAACAAGTCCAAATAGTCAATACACAAGAAGTCTACAGTAACACCAGTTTGAATTTGTAGTTCTTTAATATAACTGCGAATATCGTTTACTGTGCTTTGTGCTGGCATGTACTTAATGCGGAACTTACCGGACTTCTTCTGCATCATCTTAACTTTCATCTCAACATTGTCAATATCTTTAAACACTTCTTTACTTGATGTATTTGTCATCATTGAGTCAATACGCATCGAACACAAGTCTTCTGAAAGTTCTAGCGAAATATATACGCCATTGAGCCCAGCCGTTACCCAGTTCACGCTTAGATTCTGCATAAACAAACTTTTACCCGAGCCAGACCCGCCTGCAAAAATCTGTAGCTCACCTCTGTTAAATCCGCCATACAAAGCACGATCCAAATTAAGCCAGCCTGTGCTTACTTGTCCGTTATTGGACTTAATATTCATAAGACGTGTGCGCGGATCTTCAAAGTAGTCTGTGCCCATGTCTTTGTGTAGACTAATTTGTACAGCGTCCTTGATTAGTTTTTCAACTGGATCAAAGTTACCTTTTTCAAGCATATCTGCGGATTTAAGAATAGCACGTTCTAACTCTTGACGCTTAGTAAACTTTTCAAATTCATCCATAAACCAATCATAATGCCCGTCTTTCATTTCGGCTGGAATTGGTTTTAGTTTTGTGCCTACCGCAGCATTGAGCTGTTCCAGCTCGGGCATAGTTTTATATTTGTCGCTATGCTCTTTAATGAATGTTGCTGCTTCACGCAAACTTGGATCAAAGTTATCTACGTTGTAAATGTTTTGCACCCGCACATAACTCTGCGCATCTGCTAGCATCATTTCTAAAAATAATTTTTGTATGTCTACTGTGTATTCTTTCATAATTTCCGTTCAAGAGCTTTTCGTGCTAGCTCAATTTTAATTTTGCTTGAATTCTTGTTCTTAATAATACTTATTAGCGTAGCTAGTTTTCCATAACGCTTTACTGCATCGTTAACATCTTTAATGTCTGCGTCCCAATCTGGAATACTTACTGAAAATCCATACTTAACCGCATCGTTAATTAATGCTAGTCCTGCGCTATCTTGATCCGGTACTACAACAATTTCTCTATTAAGTTTTCGTAATACTGCTGCTTGTGTGTCGCTGATTCTATTTGTTGTCACTGATAAACCGTCAATACTTAATGCGTCAAATTGTCCTTCGACAACAATCGCAAACTGCCAGTTATCGTGCTGCAAGTCTACACCAAACACATATCCTGCTGCTGAGCAGTTGTTTAAGTACTTTGGTTTACGATCGTCTAGAAACCGTGTGGTCCAGCCAACAATCTTGTTATTATATGTATATGGAATCATGATACCAGGGCGTGTTTGTTCTGTGTCTGTTATATATGGATATGCCCAAGGATCAACTGATCTATTACGCAAGTACGCTAATAATTCTACATCATCGTCGTTGATTAAACGTGCAGTTTCTGGTAGTGCAACTTCTGGAAAACTTATTCGTGTTTCTTCTTCTTGTCGTTCGCGAATTAACTGATTAATATTTTTATGTTTTAAACTATCAAGTGTTAAACGTTGTATCTCAATATCTGGAACACCCATCCAAGATAGCAAACGTTGTGCTTTGTAACTTACTGGATAACCGAGAGTAAAACTAGCAGTATAACCACAATTAAAACAGTGATATGACCAGTCGGTATCCGTTGAGAACTTAAAGCCTCCACGTTGTTTGCGATCAGCAGTTTCGCCATTGTGTACGCAGCAAGGAGCATCAAAACTAGTCCAACCGGAACTGTTAGTTTTGCGTTTTCCATTGATATATGATAAGATATTTAACACTCTAGTATTTTAGCATAATTTACATTGCTCTGTCAACAATCTTAAATAGATTTATGGATCACGATACTTATTGTCCGGCAATACATTCTGGAATTTCTGTTAAAGTAAATCAAAACGGTAACGCTATAGTGCGCCCGTGCTGCGAAATGCAATGGGACGGAATTTCACTGAATGATGCAAATGATTATTTTAACCATACTTTAATTAAACAACTTCAAAACGATAATAAAAAAGGCATCTGGTCCAGCTATTGTAATCAATGCAAAACTGTTGAGGATGCTGGAGAATATAGCTATAGGTTAAGTCAAATTGATAGATTTAAAGAAAACAATACAACCAACATTTCTACGTTAGACTTAATGTATGATAATAGTTGCAATCTTGCTTGTAGATCATGCGGGCCTGATTTAAGTACTTACTGGCAAAAACATCTATTAGACAATAACATAATTAATCAGCGATTTAACAATAAACATTCCATTGACTTAACCAATAAAAAGTTTTTATCATTGTTAGACTCGTTGAATATAGAATCTATATCTCAAATTAAAATCAGTGGTGGCGAGCCATTTATTGGAACTGGTTACTGGGAGCTCTTATCAGCATTACCAATTGATATTATTAGCAATACCGAGTTACTAATTCAAAGTAATGGTACCATACGTCTTAGAGATAATCATTTAAAGACGTTTGAGAAGTTTCGTCTGGTAAAAATTAGTTTCAGCATCGACGGATTTGGTGACCGATTTAATTACTTACGTTGGCCTGGCGATTGGCATCAGCTAACAAATAATTTAAATTATGTTAGAGATACTGTTCCATCAAATGTTATGTTTAATGTTGAAGAAACTATTAGCATTTTTAATCTAGCGTATCATAATGAAGTTAAAGATTGGGTCGCTGCTAATTTTTCATCTAATAAGGATGGTGACCCAATTTTATACAATGTGCATCTAGCAAATGGTATTTTTTCATTAGATCAGATTACTAACGAATATATCGATGATAATAATCATCGATATATCAACGATAACTTTACAGAAAATTCTGAAAATATTATTAGAATGATCAAAGTTATTAATCAATTCGATCTGATAAGAAATCAATCTTGGCTTAGAACATTCCCTAAACTAAAAGATTATTATCGTCGATATATTTAATTACTCTTTGTGTTATAATCTCATGTCCTTTTTCATTAGGATGCTTACCAGGAGCAAATACATCACGAAAACGAGATCCAGTATCAATGATCATCTGTTTTGCATTTTCTGTTGGATAGATATGTGTTGGTACCATAATCTCATTTGGTAAAATTTCTAACATGCTATATTGTATTACGGGAATATTATAACGAGCAGCAATACCATCAAAAAATAGTAATGTTTGATCTTTGTTTTTAATTTGTAATTCTTCGCAGAGTTGGTCTTCCATAAACGAACGGAATGTTTCTTTCCATGATGAACTATAGTTTCCCATGCCATGTAATAACCACGAACTGTTTACATGCCTATTCCATTCTGGATCGCCTTTTCCTGATTGATGTTTATTGTTATGCCAACTCCAACGCCATGATTCAGTTAGACCAACGATAAACATAGTGTCAGTTAAATCATGATTCTTAATATACCACGTTGCTGCTTCACGCATGCTAACTAAACTATGTCCTGGAAACGCATGATTTTCGTACTCTAAACCATAATGTTTGGCAACAAGTCCTGGATATGTGTGAGCTAAACGATACGGAGTATTCATATCCCAGTAACGCGGATTATCTTTTTCGTGGGCTAGCTCAGGATCATTTAGTTCATCGCCAAAGGTCCACGAGCAGCCAAATGCCACAAGTTTCTTAATCATATGTGTAATTATGGTTAGTAATTAATGCGAACTGAATTTACTGTGCCGTCTGTATATTCAACTACGGCACGTAGCCATACAAAATTACCTGTAAAGTTAACTGCTGTATTGCCGTCTTCTTGTGTTGTACTGTCTGAAAACACAGTAATGTCTGCCCAGTCTGTAGAACCAGGACTTGTAACTAAACTACCTTGAATAGTAATAGTTCCAGTAAATCCTGTAACAGAAAATAGCGCAGTATGTCGGCCATCGGCTTGTCCATAGTATCCGTTGCCTTTAACAGCAGAACCAGTTACAGTTTGAACAGAACTATCGCTAGGATGCGTTTGTTGTGAAACTAAAAGTTGTGTAGTAATTTGCGCCATATCAATATTTATCTTACATATACGCTGCCAACAGTACCACTAGTACTATCAACTTTCAAACGCATATAGCTGTGTAAGCCTTCTACATTAATGTATTTTGTGTTTGAATCTGCACTGCTGAACGTAGCAGAAGTTAAGTCATACCATTCTGTTCCAGTAGGTGATCCTTGTATAGTTACAGTACCTACAAATGAACTGTTTGTGTATTGTACTGTTTGTAAATATTGCTCTGGTTGCCATTCTGAACTGTAGTTCGTTTGTCCTGCTGTAAAACTCGGTAATGTTATTTCTGAACTTGCTACAAACTCTGGCATAGCACTATCAGCAATGTAAATTACGCCACGTGCTCCGGCATTATCGTCTACATACACAGGTTCTGTAAGTGTTGAACGGTCTACTGTAATAGAGTAATTTGCTAGTTGAGATTGTACATTGTCTAAGTCTGATTCAACAATGGTAAGTTTTGCTTGTCCTCGTGCAGCACTAACTGTTTCTAAATCTCGAGCAAATAGCAATTCTTCGCCTGCTCTATCCATTACACGACAAGTAAATGTTAGTCCTGTAATGTCTACTGGCTTTTGATCCTGATTCAAAAATCTAAACAGGATAACGTTATCGACGCCTTTGCTGGCTTTTAGGTTCTTGCTGTACACAGGATTCCACCTCACATTATGATAGGCTCCAGTGTTGTCCAATAACAACACCACTTGGGTTTGCTGATATAAATATGCTAAAGTTGAATACATAACTACGGAGCCTTTATATACTATTTATGGATACTGAGCTATTCGAAAAGATCACAGACAGATACCCGTTCTTGTCAATAGTTCGGTATGCGGAAAATGAGCACGTTGGTATTATACTAAACCAGGACGCTGCTGTTACTACTATGTATGATTTTGGTAGTATTTTTGAAGAAGAACTGAAAAGAATGTTCTTAGAACTAGGAGAGATTTGGTGGTGGGAAAGTAATCATACTATCCCTATTAACATCTTCTTAAAAAGCGACTGGGAAGTGTTTAAACCTTACTTAAAAACATTTAATAATAAAAATTTAGAAATTATTTCTGGACAAGTTACAAGTCTGTCAGATTTAACAAAGAATCGTAAAAAGCGTAAAAGTATTACTCTTGTGCGGCGTGTTGATTAACAATATTCATATGTAATGCTACAAGATGTGCGTAAGAAATTGCGTGTGCTTTTTTGAATGTATAGCCTTCTTCCGTTTTATCCCAAATAGTTTCTGCTACTTCTGCCCAGGGCTTGCCGATAAGATGTTTCTTGCCTGGTCGAATCATAGCAAGAAACATAGCAAGTCTTGGAATGGTGTTTACATCTAATTGCTTCAACACATCGGCATAGTTATTAATGTGTATAATCTTTTCTACAAACTCGCGTTCGTGTAATCTATGCCAAGGTGGCTCTGTACTCATTAACTGATCATAATGTGCTTGATCCTTAATGTGCTCATAAACGTGAACATTAAGGAAGTCAATTTTAAAATATCCTAGTTCTTCTGCCTTCTTATAATCAATACTTGCGCAATTATGTACAGGATCAGTTGGGATTGGTGTTACATATACACCAGAGTTATGTTTGCGATCCTGCTGACGTGCTGGTATGTGCTTAATTAAACTCAATATAGCATCTCTGTTTCCAAAATCAATATCAATATCTGCACTCATTACCAACCTGCCTGCTTTAACATTTCCTTAACATATTCCTGGTCTGCAATATATTTGCTAAAAATACGTTCCCAGGTTTCTGGGTAAATGTATTCCCAAATAATCTTTTGTTGTTCTTCGTTTAGTTTACTTAAGAATTCCATGCCGCTTGACGAATTATATATTACCCAAGGACTGAGTGTGCCTTTAGTAATTAATTGGCACACACGATTTGGATTATTAAAACGTATTACATCTTGTGGGTTAGAATGATTTTCTTCGCCCCATACAATACTGTATTCCATTGCTCGCACTAACGCACGATCAGCACGTTCAGACACTAACAAGTTCATTAAGTATTCTTGATAGATGCTGTCTTTAGCCCAATGGTCTAATTTCTTATTGTTCTTGACTACGTACTCAATAAACTTTGGCACATCAATTGCACCAATAGATATACAATAGCGTCCAAACTTAACAAATGCTTTGTAATATGGACTACTGGCAAAATCGTCAAATGTTTTTAGTTTTGCTGAGCCTTGTGTATATTCAAAAAACTTTAGATATGCTTGATATCCAAGTTGAACTCCACGCTCATCTTTTTCTTGAAAACGCTTTTTTTGTTCGCAGACATGTACTGCAAGACTGCTTTCGCGCTTAAACTCACGTTCGCAATATCGGCAAGTATATGTATCAGTTGTTTCCGT
>Ga0208019_1000774_pt1 | contig 17269 bp, 16 predicted proteins | sample CB_VirMetaG_5_FD_184540 | JGI IMG/M metagenome (GOLD analysis project Ga0208019, IMG submission 184540) | Freshwater to marine saline gradient viral communities from Chesapeake Bay - CB_1508_1D Viral MetaG (SPAdes) (version 4) | ecosystem: Environmental > Aquatic > Marine > Coastal | place: USA...
TAGCAGCAGTGAGTATGCCGCTACAACCAGAGCTAAACGACAAGGCACGAAGGCAGGTAAGCAGTTTGTGGCTCAACCTAAAAGCATTGCAAAAAAGACGAAACCCTTTAGAGCCGCTAAAGGTGGAGTGGTAAGGAAAAAGAAATGAATGTAAGTCTGGGTCTTTTAGATTATCTTCCGTTACCACAGATGCCTTTTGATAAGGTACCTACTGAAAAGCAAAGAGTAATAGAAGAGTCTTATAAGGCTGTAGGTAAAAGAGCAGAACAGTTTAAAAATGAAAGTATTTATGCTTATCATCCACACAATCAGAATAAAGTACCACAAGGACAAATTGTAGATTTTGTTGTAGCATAGGAATTTTAAAATGCCCCTTACTGAAAAAGGTCAAAAAATTATGAAGTCCATGAAAGACAAATATGGATCTAAAAAGGGAAAAGAAGTATTTTATGCATCAAAAAATAAAGGTAAAATTAAAGGCGTAGATAAAGGGTCTAACAAAATGAATAAAGTTCAATGTCCAAAATGTAAAGGTAAAGGTTGTAGCCATTGCGGAGGAAAAGGTTATCACATGAAAAAGAAAAAAGGTTATGCAGCAGGTGGATTACAACCTGTACCTGAAGGAAATAAAGGTTTAGGTAAATTGCCACAAGATGTCCGTAATAAAATGGGATATATGTATGGTGGCGGAATGGCTAAAAAACGTATGGGATATGCACACGGTGGTATGGCTAAATGCGGTGCATCAAATCCAGGAACACAAAAACGAGGTAAAAAATAATGGCTACTTTACGTGAATATCTTAATGCCCAAATTAAAGCAAAGGGTTCTTCTGTTTCTGCAGAAAAAGCTAAAGCAAGTAAATACAAAAGTATTGCTGCAGCTAAAAAAGCAGGAGCTTTGTACTATACGGACAAAAGCGGAAAGGTTATGGCTGCTGTTTATGCGTCAGACCTTAGCAAACCTTTGTCGACTTCTCTTCGCCCCAAAGCTCGTCCAGAGTCAAAAACCGTTAAAACTGCATCTCAACCAAAAGTAAGAACTTCTATGTTGGACTCTCCAAAAATGTTTGCTCCTTCTAGAAGCCCTGTTGATCAGCTTGTAAAAGATACTAAAAAAGCTATTAAACCATCAGCTAGTGCACGTAGAGAAGAGGCCTTGAGAAAAGCTGTTGAAAACCCTGGAAATGCTGCAGCTAAAAAAGCTTTGGAAAAGTTTGGACCTTTAACTGCAGTAGAACGTGCTAAAATACGTGCTGCAGAAAAGAAAAAGAATAAGTAAATGGCAAGAAACCTTACTGAAAAACAGCAAAAGTTTTTAGATGTCTTGTTTGAAGAAGCCCAAGGCAATCCAGTTAAAGCTATTAAGCTTGCTGGATATGCTGAGGGTACATCTTCAACAACCGTTATGAACAGTCTGATTGATGAGGTTGCAGAACTTACTAAAAAGTTTATTGCAACTCGTGGACCACAGGCAGCTTGGTCTATGATGGAAATACTTCAAAATCCTACAGACTTGGGAAATAAAGAAAAGATGGCTGCTGCTAAAGACTTTTTGGACAGAGCTGGATTTGCTAAGACAGAAAAAGTTGAGGTAAAGTCAGACAGTCCTTTGTTTATTTTACCCCCAAAAGAAAATGAAGACACATAAAACTTGGAGACTTCCTGCTCCAGAAAAAGTAGATGGAAATAAAGTCTGGTACCCTTTAGTTAGAGTGGGCAGAACAATTCCTTTTGGATACGAAGAAGATCCTAATGATCCTGAGATTCTTTTACCTATACAGGATGAGCTTGAACTTTATGAACAAGCTAAAAAGTTTCTTAAACAATACAGTTACAGAGATGTAGCAAACTGGTTAAGTAACGAATCAGGTAGGTATATGTCACATGTAGGATTATACAAGAGAGTTAAACTTGAAGAAAAGTACAAGAGAGAAGCTTCAAACCAACGCTACCTTGCCGAGCGATACAAAAAGGCTCTCGAGAAGGCGGAAAAGCTCGAAGAAAAAATCAGAAGAGGTAGTATCGGCGCAGCCATTGCCCCCATCAATTGATGTAGAAAAAGCTGTACGAGAAATAATCTTTCAACCTAACGCTGGACCTCAAACAGATTTTCTTTCTGCCACAGAACAAGAAGTGTTGTACGGAGGTAGTGCTGGTGGTGGTAAATCCTACGCAATGGTTGCTGACCCAGTACGTTACTTAAATAACCCTCAGGCACGTATGCTGCTTGTACGTAGAAGCACAGAAGAATTAAGAGAACTTATTTCAGTATCAAAAGAGTTGTACCCCAAAGCAATTCCTGGAATTAAGTTTATGGAGAGAGACAAAACTTGGGTAGCACCTAGTGGAGCAACTCTCTGGATGTCATACCTAGACCGTGATGATGACGTAATGCGTTACCAAGGTCAGGCATTTAACTGGATTGGATTTGACGAACTTACTCAATGGCCTACTCCTTATCCTTGGAACTATATGAGGTCACGTCTGCGTAGTACAAAAGCTAGTGGCTTACCTTTGTACATGAGAGCTACATCAAACCCAGGAGGGCCAGGTCATAGTTGGGTTAAAAAAACCTTTATTGATCCTGGAGTTCACAATAAGTCTTTTTGGGCTACAGATATAGAAAGTGGTAATGTTATTACTTGGCCGAAAGGTCATAGTAGAGAGGGTGAGCCTCTGTTCAAACGTAAATTTATTCCAGCCACCCTCTTTGATAATCCCTATCTGGCAGAAGATGGTATGTATGAAGCCAACCTTTTGTCGTTGCCAGAGCATCAAAGAAGGCAACTGCTAGAAGGTGATTGGGATATAAATGAGGGTGCAGCGTTTCCTGAATTTAATCGTAATATACACGTTGTAGAACCTTATGACATACCAAACAGTTGGGTAAAGTTTAGAGCTTGTGACTATGGATATGGTTCTCATACAGGAGTTCTTTGGTTTACCGTAACTCCAGCAGAGCAACTCGTAGTTTACAGAGAGTTGTATGTTTCTAAAATTACTGCAGACAACCTTGCAGATATGATTTTAGATATAGAAGATGGAGAAAAAATGCGATATGGAGTTTTAGACTCCTCATTATGGCATAATCGTGGTGATACTGGTCCTAGTCTAGCCGAACAAATGATTATAAAAGGGTGCAGATGGAGACCATCAGATAGATCAAGGGGATCTCGTGTTGCGGGTAAAAATGAAATTCATAGAAGACTCCAAGTTGATGAGTTTACTGAGGAGCCAAGACTCGTATTTTTTAACACTTGTAAGCATACCATTTCTCAGCTACCTGCCATACCTTTGGATAAAAATAATCCAGAAGATGTAGATACAAATGCAGAAGACCACTTGTATGATGCTTTAAGATACGGTATAATGACAAGACCAAGAAGTAATTTATTTGACTTTGATGTCTCTAATTTAAAGACAGGGTTTCAAGCTGCCGACTCAAGATTTGGCTATTAAGGGTAAAACATGGAAGAAGACTTTGAAGAAATGATCATGGATAGAGTGGAAAGTTCCTCTATTGATGATGTAAAACCAAAAGAATATTCTGATCCAAAAGCTGGTCAAATTATTTCTTTTGTAGAAGAAAAATACTCAAAAGCTGAAACAGCCAGAGAAACAGAAGAACAACGTTGGATACAAGCTTATAGAAACTACCGAGGCATTTATGGGCCTGATGTACAATTTACTTCTACAGAAAAATCTCAAGTTTTTGTAAAAGTTACAAAGACAAAAGTTCTTGCTGCATACGGACAAATTGCAGATGTTCTTTTTGGTGGAAACAAATTTCCTATTAGTATTGATCCAACCAGACTTCCAGACAACGTAGAGGAAGTTGTAAACTTTGAAACTAATCCAGAACAAGTAAAAGCTAATGAGTCTATGCCTGATTTACTTCCTGGTGAAACTTATCAAGAGTTTAGAGAACGTTTGGCAGGTTTAGAAAAAACTCTTTCGCCAGTAATTGATAAAGTAAAACCTGGGTATGCTAAAACTCCTACCTCTCCTCAGTTTTTTCCTGCAGAAGTTGCAGCTAAAAAGATGGAAAAGAAAATACATGACCAGTTAGAAGAATCTCATGCAAAAAAACATTTACGTGCCGCTGCATTTGAGTCTGCTTTGTTTGGTACTGGTATTATGAAAGGTCCATTTGCAGTAGATAAAGAATATGCAAACTGGGATGAAGAAGGTAATTATTCTCCTGTTTTTAAAACTATTCCTCAAACTACTTCTGTTTCTATCTGGAATTTTTATCCTGATCCAGATGCTGCTACAATGGAAGAAGCAGAGTATGTAATTGAAAGACACAAAATGTCTAGATCACAATTACGTGCATTAAAAAATCGTCCTTACTTCCGTCAAAATGCAATTGACAATGCACTGCGCCTTGGTGAATCTTACACAAAGGAATGGTGGGAGCAAGTTATGGAAGATGACTCTCAGGAGTCTAAATCAGAACGTTTTGAAGTTTTAGAGTTTTGGGGTTTTGTAGATACAGAAATTCTTGAACAACAGGATATTGATATTCCAAAAGACCTCAGAGATGCTGAACAATTAAGTGTAAATGTTTGGATTTGTAACGGTCAGGTGTTGCGATTGGTAATGAATCCATTTACTCCTGCTTATATTCCATACTTTGCGGCTCCTTATGAAATGAATCCTTACAGTATTTTTGGAGTAGGTATTGCAGAAAATATGGACGATACGCAAACTCTTATGAATGGGTTTATGCGTATGGCTGTAGATAATGCTGCACTGTCAGGTAATTTGCTTATTGAAGTAGATGAAACTAACTTAGTTCCTGGTCAGGATTTGTCTGTATATCCTGGAAAAGTCTTTAGGCGTCAGGGTGGAGCACCAGGACAGGCTATTTTTGGCACTAAGTTTCCAAACGTATCAAACGAAAATATGCAGATGTTTGACAAAGCAAGGGTGTTAGCTGATGAGTCTACTGGTTTTCCTTCGTTTGCTCATGGTCAAACGGGAGTATCTGGTGTGGGTCGTACCGCTTCTGGTATTTCTATGCTTATGTCTGCTGCCAACGGTAGTATACGGAACGTAGTTAAAAACATAGATGACTATCTGCTTGCTCCGCTTGGTAAAGCATTCTTTAACTTTAATATGCAGTTTGACTTTGATAAAGAAATTAAAGGAGATCTAGAAGTTAAAGCTCGTGGTACAGAAAGCTTGATGGCTAATGAAGTACGTAGTCAACGCTTGATGCAGTTCTTGCAAGTTGTACAAAATCCAGCACTGGCACCATTTGCACGTATGGATTATATTGTACGTGAGATTGCTAAGTCTATGGATCTTGATCCTGATAAAGTTGGCAATAACATGACACAGGCTGCAGTACAGGCTGAGATTCTTAAAAAGTTCCAAGAAGCTAATCCACCACCACAGCCTGAACCAGGCGTTCCACAGCAAGGTGTTTCACAGGGCGCTCCTGCTGGCGTACAGGTACAGGATACCCAAGGTAGTGGGGGAGGTACCATAGGAACAGGAACAGCGCCTCAGCCAGGAGAACAGGGCTTCTCAGGCAATACTGGCGAACAACCGATACAGTAAATGAAACTTGTTGTGAATAATACACTTAAACCTTTTGTCAACAATCCTGAATTGTACAGTCCATTTATCGAAGAAATTGCTGAACGGATTGCTTTTACTCATGTATCCCTTGAGCAGTCTCGTGAACTTGACGAGATGTACAGGCTTCAAGGAGAAATACGTGCATTACGTTCTTTGTTAAGATTAAGAGAAAAAGTCAATGGTTAGTAGCTTAAGACCCAGATCTAGACCAATTAAAGATCAAACAGAAGAAATGCTTCGTCCTAAATCAAGGCTAGATGCACAAAAAGAAAAAGAAAAAAAACAACTTCAAATGAAAACATTTGGAGACCTTGAGTATCGAGCAGATTTAGATAAACAACTATCTTGGAATCCTATAGCCAGACTTGGATATGATCCAGATGCTCATAAAGTTTTTAAGCAAATAGAACCAAAAACAGGATTAGCTTTTCAAGGGGGTGGACCAAAAACCATAAAAAAGTTAAAAGAACTGGGGTATGAAGGTGCTGAAAAAGCGCAGCAAGGTTCAGTTATTACAACAGCAAATTATTCTTTTTCTCCTGTAATTTCTCACGAATTTACTCATATGGGTTTTGATATTTTAAAGAAAAGACGCAATGAAAATCCTGAAGCTTTTGATAAAAAATACGGTGAAGATGCAGGTAAAATTTTAGAGCTTACTGAAAGTGGAAAGTTAAAAGAAGAATATTATATAGAATTTTTTGATGATTTAAATACTAGATTTAATACTGACATGCTTCCAGAAGACTTTAAAGAGTTTCCTAAAAGCACTATAAGAGATACAGTTCAAAGTTATCCTTCAGGACCAGCCGTAAGTATAGCAGATAGGGGTGAAGAAAAAAGAAATAAACGTGTTGCAGAAATAAAAAAGTTTCAAAATATAGATTTAAAACGAAAAGAAAAAGGCAAGAAATCTTTATACCTTGATAAGATTGATAAGGGTATCCTTGGACTTATGGATGCAGCTCAGGATATTCTTACTGAACAAGGAGAACCACCAAAAGCCAAAATGAAGACTTTAAGCTTTTGGGAAAAGGTTGGAAAGTCGTTTTCAAATTTAAAACCTGTAGGAACTAGGGGTTTATACGAAGGTGGCTTATCTGCACAAACTGAAGAAGCATTTAATACAGATGCAGAAGGTAGACGTAGGCGTAGACACAGTCAGGCTTATTTAGAAAGGTCTAAAGAAGGAACTGGGCAAGTAGTAGAAAACGTATTAGGAGCTTTGCCAGGAATCGGTACAGCTATGACTGCAGAAGAAATACAGGAAGAGCTACAAAAAGATGACCCTAACTACGGTAAGATAGCTCTTCTTGGTGGATCAGAATTAATTGGTTTAATTCCTGGATTAGGCACAGCAGCTAAAACAGGTCTTAGAAAAGTAGCCAACAATATTGGTGCAGATAGAATAATTAAAGCTTTAGATGCACCTAAACCTAAACCTGAATCTGAAATTATTGCTGGACCAGGAGCTACAGGTTACTACGACAGTAATTATGACAGAGCTAAAGAATTAGAAGAAAAAGGTTATAGTCCTGCTCAAATTGAGCAAATGACAGGTAGATTTCAAACAGGTAAGTCTAGTGATTATATTGGAGATATCCCAGAAAACCCTTTTAAGTTTGAAATAGATGATAGCCGTGTTGAAATAAAAAGTAGCGATGGATTTCAAACTTTAAAAGAATCTACTAGACATTCTCCTATAGCTGTTGGACATATAATTCCAACTCATACAGAACTTTTTAAAGAATATCCCAATTTAAGAAATGTAGCCTTTTATATTGATCCTAAAAAAACTGGTTCTGGAGCACATTTTGATGATACTGTAGGTACTCATGGTGCTATTGTATTTAGTCCAAATAATAAAAGTTTAACATCTCCTAACAAGAAGGGATTTAGAAATACATTTTTTCACGAACTGCAACACGCAGCTCAATTTCAAGATTATAAAATAGCAGGTTTAAAACAACTGGGCGGAAATCCTGTGTTTTTTGGTAGAGTAGGTACAAAAGAATATCCTAGTTACAAAATCCAAAAAGATATGTTAGAGAAAAATAAAAATTTTGTAAAGTTACGAGATGAAATACTAGACATATTTGAAAAACAAAGAGGTACAGGAGCATTAGACAAAACTTCTACAGGCGCTATATTACCAGGTCAAGTTCCAAATCCAGGTGAAGTTTTTGGTGATGTTGCCGTAGCTAAAAAGATAGCTCGTAAAATGAGAGAGTTAGAGTCAGAGCTTTTTAAAACTTATATGAAAACTGTTTCAGAAGTAGAAGCTAGAGTTGTTGGAAGACGTGCAGCAGAAATTGCTACGGTAGGAAGTGTCCCTAAACCTAGAGTAACCTCTAACTTAGCTAGAGAACGTAAGATAGAAACTTTAAAAGAGTTTCAGTCTGATGAGCCTAAAAGTCTTATGGGTAAAAAAGTAGAAGATTTTAAGCTAAAACTTGGACCTATGACAGATGAAGAAATTTTAAGGTATGCAACGGGGGGAATTAATTTTGCAAGATATGCAAAAGGTATAGATAAAGATCTTCAAGGTTTTGATCTTTTTGGCCCTACAAAACCAAATTATGCCGAAGGAGGCACAGTAGATATGAACAGACAAATGGAAATGGCCTTTATGAGAGAAGGTGGGCTAAGAGATGACGGTATGAATGTAGACCCTGTATCAGGTAATGAAGTACCTCCTGGTTCTATGGCTAAAGAAGTTCGAGATGATATTCCTGCCCGATTGTCTGAAGGTGAGTATGTTGTTCCTGCTGATGTTGTTCAATACTATGGTGTAAAATTCTTTGAAGATCTTAGGGCAGATGCAAAAATAGGCCTACAAGAAATGGAAAGAAATGGTAGAATAGGTGGTGAACCTGTTGACGATGATCTTTCTGAAGCTGAAATGATGGAAATACAGACTATGATGCAAGGTGGTATGGTTCAGCCGCAACAACAACCAGATCCTTATCTTCAGCAAAACATGATGTATCAACAACCTCAAGGTATGGCTGTAGGTGGAGCAGTAATTCCAAATATTGGAACTGGCTTTAGCTGGGAATCTACAGGTCCAGGAAGTATAACTCCTACTGTACCTGAAACAGGAGAGACTCCAGAAACTTGTGCAGCTAGAGGTATGGTTTATAATCCAGAAACTAAGATGTGTGAGCCAGCTCCTGTAACTACTCCTATTGTTACAGATACTGGTGGAGATCGTAGACCAGAGGCACCTACTCCAGAGCCTTGGTATAAAGGTATTACTTCCAGTGCTGAAGACTCTGTAAACAGATATTTTGGCACAGGAGCTAAAATTGGAGCTGGTATAGCTGGTTTTATGGCATCTGCAACTCCTTTAGGCATACTTGGTGGTGGAGCGGCTAAGTATGGAGTTCAAGGTGCAAACTTAGCTAAGGCAAGAGCAGAGGTTGCACTAAGAACTGCTGCAGGAGATATAGAAGGTGCCGAAATGCTTCAAAAAGCTATTGATAAAGCAGTAAAAGGCACTGTTGGATTAGAAAAAGCAGATCAGTTTTTTGAAAATACCTTTAATGCCAGTGGAGAAAGAAATGTAATTAGTGCTTTGGAAGGTATTGGTATTACAGTTCCTGATTCTATTAAAAGCAAAGATTTTAGAAAAGATCCTAATTTTGATTCTGACTTAATGGATTTTATCCAAAGCAAAAGAAACCAAATTAGAACTGACATATTTAAAATGGAAACTAAACCAACCCCTAAACCAACCCCTAAAGCAAAACCAGGAGATTCTACATTTTTAGGTGGTAAAAAAACTAGTACAGATGATGATGATGGACCACCAATTTATGAACCTGGACCTAAGACAATAAGACCAAAACCTAGACCAAAACCAACTGCAGATAAAGTTGCAGAAAATCAAGCAAGACAAATAGCAGAAGCAGAGTCTGGCGATATTTATGCACAAATTAATAAAGGCGGTTTAATGAGAAAGAAAAAGAAATAATCCTATACTAATAACTATAAGGCTACCCAGTGTAATAGCTGGCCCCAACATAAAGGAGATGGAATATGCCTGAACTAGCAGAAGTTGAAACACCAAAAACTGCAGGATTTGTTGAACGAGGATCAAACTACGCCAGACGTCAACAACGTATGCAAGATGAAGAAGAGGAGATCAAGCGTCTTGAAGCTGAACAACGTGGTGAAATTGAACCAGACGAAGAACAGCAACCAAAAAAAGAAAGTGTCGAAGCGAAAGAGACCGATACAGAAGTTAAAGAAGAGACGTTATCTGCAGAAGAAAGAAGCTTTAAAAAACGTTATGGTGATCTAAGACGTCACATGCAACAGAAAGAAAAGGAGTGGGAAACTAAACTAGAAGCACTCCAAAAAAGTTCTGAAAGAATGGGTATTATTCCCCCCAAGTCAGATGAAGATATTGAGGAGTGGTCAAGAGAATATCCTGATGTAGCTGGTATTGTAGAAACAATTGCAGCTAAAAAAGCACAAGAAATGTTTGAAAGAGCTAATACTCGTATTAAAGAACTAGATGAAGCTCAAGCAGAAGCTGAACGAGTAAAAGCTGAAAATGAAATACGTAAGTCACATTCAGACTTTGATGACCTACGAGGTTCAGACGAATTTCATGATTGGGCAGACGAACAACCTAAATGGGTACGTGATGCTCTTTATGAAAACTCTGATGATCCAGCTTCAGTAATTCGTGTAATTGATCTTTATAAATCAGATAAGGGTCTTACAAATGAAGCTAAAAAAGCTAAAACAAAAGCAGCAGCTAAAACAGTTACTAAACGTAGTAGAACAGAAGTAGATTTAGCTGATGCAAATGGAATGATTCGAGAGTCAGAGGTTGCAAAAATGTCTGACAAAGAATTTGAAGAACGTTCAAACGAGATTAATGCTGCAATGCGTAGCGGTAAATTCGTTTATGACGTAACTGGTTCTGCCAGATAACTGTTGACAAATAAAAAATCATCAGTATAACTAGGGTCATACAACAAAAGCCTCTTTTGACTACCTTTTGTTATAAACCCATTTTCACTAAAGTCTAAACTAATAAGAACTACCTGTTCAAGTATAGGCCCAGAAGCTACTTGGTAGGCCAACTGAGTAGCAACTGCACCCTAGAAAATGTAGCAGCCTCTTGTCGGTGTTTAGCTTTGTAACCCGAAGCCAAATATCAGGAGGATTTTATCATGGCTTTTACTTCAGCATCGGGTTACGGTAACTTACCTAACGGTAACTTTAGTTCCGTAATCTATTCTAAAAAGGTACAACTTGCATTTCGTAAGAGTACCGTAGTTGGTGACATCACTAACTCTGATTATTTTGGTGAGATCAGTGCTCAAGGTGACACTGTTAAAATCATCAAAGAACCTGAAATTTCCGTAAGCTCTTATGCTCGTGGAACTCAAATTTCAGCACAAGATCTTGACGATGAGGATTTTTCTCTTGTAGTCGACAAAGCAAACTACTTTGCGTTTAAAATCGACGACATCGAGGAAGCTCACTCACATGTCAACTTTATGGATCTTGCAACCAATCGTGCAGCTTACCGTTTGGCTGATCAGCATGACCAAGAAGTTCTTGGGTACCTGTCTGGTTACGCACAATCAACACTGCACTCAGCAGCAGACACAGTAAACACTACCGTAAATGGTACTAAAGCTGTTTCAACTGCTGGTTCAGATGAATTGCTTTCAAGCATGAAACTGAAAAAAGGTGACTTTGGAAACATCACTACAGGTTCTGCTGGTGATCACTCCATTCCACTCGCAGCACGTTTGCCAGGTGCAACTGCTCTTCCAACTGCTACAGCTTCACCAGCAATGGTTGTTGCTCGTATGGCTCGTTTGCTTGACCAACAACAAGTAGACAAGTCTGGTCGTTGGCTCGTAGTTGACCCAGTATTCATGGAACTTCTTGCTGACGAAGACTCACGTTTCTTCAACGCAGATTTCGGTGAATCAGGTGGACTTCGCAATGGTCTGACTGTTGCAAACTTCCACGGCTTCCGTGTGTACTCATCTAGCAACTTGCCATCTGTAGGTACAGGACCAGGTACAACTGGCTCTGCAAACCAAAACACTGACTATGGTGTTATTGTTGCTGGTCATGATTCTGCTGTTGCAACCGCAGAGCAAATCAACAAAACGGAAACATATCGTGACCCTGACAGCTTTGCTGACATCGTTCGTGGTATGCACCTATACGGTCGTAAGATTCTTCGTCCAGAAGCAATCGTTACTGCCAAGTATAACGCAGCGTAAGGGAGGTATAAATTATGGCTACTGTAACAACTCTCTCTAAAGCAGCAGGTGGACGTGGTAATCCATCTAACAAACCATACATGGTCGAAAAAGAAATCGACATGGCTGCAGCAGCAACTGCTAAGGGTTCTGCCCTAGCTGCCGCAGATATCATTCAAGCAATTACTGTTGGTGCAAACACAATGGTAATGGCTGCAGGTATGGAATGTACAACAACACCTTCAGGTGGTACTGGTACGGTTCTTGACCTTGGTATCACAGGTGGTGACGTTGATGCATTTGTTGACGGTTTTGCATTTGATTCTGCTTCTGCAGGTGACTATGCAACATTGGCAAACACTGCATGTCCTATCTTGGTTACAACATCAGACACTATTGATGTTCTAATTCAAGCTGCGACAACTGTTTCTACAGCAGGTAAAGTACGTGTTTGGGCAATGCTGATGGATGTTGATTCTATCGGTTCCGACAAAGGTGCTGCTGAGGTTTCTCGTGACCTCGTATAACTAAAAACTTAGAGGGGCTGCTTTAGGGTGGCCCCTTTACTACCCTGAAGAGGTAAAAATGGCATATAATTACTTAGGTCTTACAAACGAAGTCTTAGCTAGATTTAATGAGGTAGCTTTAACTGAAGCTGGCTTTACGTCTTCTCGTGGATTTCAAACACAATGTAAGAATGCGGTAAATGATGCTATTAACTATATCAACACTCGTGAATATAGTTGGCCTTATAATCATTCTACACAGACAGAAACTTTAGTAGCTGGAACTGCACGTTATACAATTCCTGCTACAGCTAAACATGTAGACTATGATACATTTAGAATTGTAGAAGACTCTAGTTTGGGTGCTCAAGGTAGGTCTTTAACTGTTTTAGATTATAAAGATTATTTAAATAGATTTATTGAACAAGAAGATAGATCAGATGTAGGTGGTGTACCTACTCACGTATTTAGAACACCAGATAATAATTTTGGTTTGTATCCTTATCCAGACAAAGCTTATTCATTAAAATATGAATATTATGTATACACAACAGCCCTTAGCAGTGCTACAGATGTACCTACAATACCTGAACAATACAGGCAAGTAATTGTAGATGGAGCAACTGCTTTTGGTTATCAATATAGAGGCGAGTCTACTCAATACCAATTAAATTTCGAAAGACTTTTAGAAGGTATTAAAAGTATGCAAAGCCTTTTGTCTAACAGGGCAGACTACATTCGTTCTACAGTCATTTATAGAAATCCAATAGGATCTTTTGCAGGATAAAACATGGCAGATGAGTCTGGTCTTAATCCATTTACATTTCCTTTGCAAGGTGGTTTAGTTCTTGACCGTTCTACTTTTGCTATGGAACCAGGAATGGCATTGGAGTTAGAAAACTTTGAGCCTGACGTTAGTGGTGGATATAGACGTATTAATGGTTTTGAAAAGTGGAATACTAATATAGTTCCCCAGACCGCTAGTTCTACAGAGCCAGTGTTAATGTCTGCATACTTTGTTGGAAATAATAAAGTAATAGCTGCTAGAGGTACAAGTGTATATGAAGCTGCAAGTGGTAGTGGATCTTGGACAAGTATAGATAGTGGTAGAACTGGTGCTATACGTTACACATTTGATAAATATAATCTGTCTGGTACAGAGTTTATAGTATGGGCAGATGGTGCTAACAATGCTACTAAGTATGATGGTACAACAGTAACAGATCTTAATGCTACAGGTGCACCAGCTAATCCTAAGTTTGTAAAACATTTTAAAAATGCTTTATTTTTTGCTGGTATGTCAGCCTCACCAGAAGAGATAGTTTTTACTGCACCGTATACCGATAATGATTTTAGTCCGGCTAATGGTTCAGGTTCAATACGAGTTGACAGTAAAGTTACAGCATTGTTTCCATTTCGTGATGAACTGTTTATCTTTGCAGAAGAACGTATATACAAACTTGTAGGAAATACTATTGCAGACTTTGTATTGCAACCAGTAACTAGAGACATTGGATGTCTTAACGGCTTTACTGTACAAGAACTTGCAGGTGAAATAATATTTCTTGGTCGTGATGGTTTACGTACAGTTGCAGGTACAGCTAAAATTAATGACGTAGAACTTGGTACTATTAGTAAACCTATACAAGAATTATTTGAAGGTGAAACTGATGTTGACGACTTTAACAGTGTAGTTATTCCAGATAAAACACAGTATCGCATTTTCTTTTCTAAACCAAATAGTCAACTTGAATCTACAACAATTGGAGTTATTGCAGTAAGAAAAGCTCAGGGATATGAGTTTGCTAAACTAAAAGGTATTCAGCCAGCTTGTACAGATTCAATAAGTGTTCAGGGTGATACGTTTATATTACATGGTGGTTATGATGGCTATGTGTATAGACAAGAAAAAACTAACAAGTTTGACGGTACAAATATTATAGGTCGTTATCGTAGTCCAGATCTTACAGCAGGTGATGCAGGTATACGTAAAAACTTTCAAAGAGTTATTATTAACTATTCACCAACAGGTCTTGTAAACTCTGATTTGTTTTTGCGGTATGATTATGAAGATCCTAATGTACCAAGACCAGCAGCTTATCCTTTTGATTCAACGAAGGTAGTAGCTATTTATGGAACTTCATTATATGGAACAGCTACTTATGGTGGTCAGACAAACCCACTTGTAAGGCAACCAGTAGAAGGATCAGGTTTTGCTGTAGCACTTCGTGTTGTGGATAATGCGGAATCAGCACCATACTCACTTAAAGGTTTTCAGCTAGAATTTGATGTAGGAGCAAGAAGGTAAATGGCAGGTTATACAAGACAGTCTACATACACAGACGGTGATATTATACAGGCAGCAGACTCTAATGACGAGTTTGACCAACTTCTTGCTGCTTTTAATAATAGCACTGGACACGCACATGATGGGACTGCAGCAGAAGGTCCAGTAATTGGTCTTATTGGTGATGCAGGTGTTACTACTCCATTAAACAAAGTTGTAGTTAATGATACTAGCAACCAAGTAGAATTTAGCATTGACGTATCTAGTGTATCTACTCAACAGTTTTTAGTTAAAGATGGTGTTATTGAACCTACCACAGACAACGACATTGACTTAGGTTCAAGCGGTAAAGAGTTTAAAAATTTATACATTGATGGTACAGCTAACATTGATAGTCTTGTAGCAGATACTGCAGATATTAATGGTGGTACAATAGATAGTGCTGTTATTGGTGGAACTACGGCTGCTGCAATTACTGGTACTACAATTACTGCCAATACAAGTTTAGCTCTTGCTAGTGGTGCTACTGTTACTGCTATTCTTGACGAAGATACAATGACTTCTGACAGTGCAACTGCATTGGCAACACAACAATCTATCAAAGCATATGTTGACTCTCAAGTAACTGCTCAAGATTTAGACTTTCAAGCTGACACAGGCGGTGCTCTTAGTATTGACCTAGACAGTGAGACTATGACATTTACTGGTGGTACGGGTATTGATACCTCTGGTTCTGGTAATACTGTTACTTTTGCTATTGATAGCACTGTAACTACTCTTACTGGATCTCAAACACTTACAAACAAAACTCTTACAACTCCTATTATTTCATCAATCAGTAACACAGGCACCTTGACACTGCCTACAAGTACTGATACACTTGTTGGTAGAGCAACAACAGATACACTAACAAATAAAACGCTTACTGCTCCTATCATTAGTACTATTAGTAATACTGGTACACTTACACTACCTACCAGTACAGATACTTTAGTAGGTCGTGCTACTACAGATACACTAACAAATAAAACATTGACAAGTGCTGTACTGAATGGTACAATAAGTGGTACGTCCATTAAAGATGAAGATGACATGGTTTCTAACAGTGCATCTCATCTGGCTACACAGCAATCAATTAAAGCATACGTAGATGCTCAAGTTACTGCACAGGACTTAGACTTTCAAGGTGACAGTGGTGGAGCACTAAGCATTGACTTAGATAGTGAAACACTTACTATTGCTGGTGGAACTGGTATTGATACAAGTGGATCTTTAAATACTCTTACCGTTGCTATTGACTCTACCGTAGCTACACTTACAGGAACACAAACTCTTACTAATAAAAGTATTGATGCAAGTCAGCTTACTGGTACTGTAGCTAATGCAAGACTAGATGCAGAACTGCAAGCACTTGCAGGACTTACATCTGCAGCAGATAAAGGTATTCAATTTACTGGTTCTGGTACGGCAGCTACTTATGATCTTACTGCAGCAGGTAAAGCACTTCTTGATGATGCCGATGCAAGTGCTCAAAGAACTACATTGGGTCTTGGTACAATTGCCACACAAGATTCAACAAATGTAAACATTGATGGTGGTGCTATTGATGGTACTATTATTGGTGCTAATAGTGCAGCAGCAGGAACATTCACTACGGCTAATGCCACTACATTTAGTGGAGATTTAAACGGTACGATTAATACTGCTACTACAGGAACTACTCAGGCAGAGGGTACTAACAACACTACTATTGCAACAACAGCTTATGCTAACACTGCAGCAGATGCATCTGCCGTTGCATTGGCGATTGCTTTAGGATAAGAGGATAATATCAAATGGCAAACACATTCAAAGTTGTAACCAAGGCAGGGGTCACAACGCTTGACGACATCTATACTGTAGCTGCCTCTACAACTACAGTTGTTATTGGTCTGGTCTTAGGCAACACAACATCATCGCAAATTACAGCTACTGTTACTCTGTCGTCTGACACGGCAGGTCGTGCAGGTAACAACGATGAAGCAAACCAAGATGTAGAGATTGTCACCTCAGTACCAATTCCAGCTAATTCATCTTTGTCTGTGTTAGATGGTAAGATCGTCATGGAAGCGACAGACATTATTAAAGTTTCTGCATCTGGTGCAACGGATGTTATTCTTAGTATTCTGGAGCAAACCTAATGAGTAACCAAAGTGATCTTGCAAAATCTGCGGCAGGGTTTAACGGAGATCCTTTAAGCATTGATACAGCTAACAATCGGGTTGGCGTGGGGACGAGTTCGCCTAGTAGCATCATCCATTCGCTGCATCCTACATCTCCTAAATTAACATTAGAACGAGATAGCACAAGCCTTGCTGATAATAACGTCATTGGCGAAATAGCAATGGCTCATAAAGACAGTAACGATGCTGGTACAGCCGTTAGGATAATTGGCAGAGCGGAGGGAACTAGCGGTGCTGCTGGTCTTGCTTTTAATACTGGTTTGCCGTCATCTACAGCAGAACGCATGCGCATCAACAGCAGCGGGAATATTACCTTTGGCAGCTTTAATGCCAGCGGTGGTAGTGTTGGTGTACTGTTTGATATTGGAGGTGGCACTTCTGAAACGGAAATACAAACATCTGTAAATGGAACTGCCACACG
>Ga0208019_1000775_pt1 | contig 17265 bp, 21 predicted proteins | sample CB_VirMetaG_5_FD_184540 | JGI IMG/M metagenome (GOLD analysis project Ga0208019, IMG submission 184540) | Freshwater to marine saline gradient viral communities from Chesapeake Bay - CB_1508_1D Viral MetaG (SPAdes) (version 4) | ecosystem: Environmental > Aquatic > Marine > Coastal | place: USA...
CGACCGGCCGCTCGAGGCGATCTCCTCCTGCCTCCGGTCCATTATCTGCGCTCCTCCGGGGCGCGAGCTTATCGCCGCGGACTGGTCGGCAATCGAGGCGCGGGTGGTCGCATGGCTCGCCGGCCAGGCCGATATCCTCGACGTCTTCCGCCGCGGCAAGGATGTCTACGTCAAGGCCGCCGCGGACGTCGGGAGCGACGACCGCCAGTTGGGGAAGATCTGCACGCTCGCGCTCGGCTACGGCATGGGCGTTTTGACCTTCGTCTCCACCGCTGCCGGGTGGGGCGTGCCGCTCACGCTCAAGGAGGCGAGCCGCATCCAGAAGGCGTGGCGCAAGGCGAACGATGCCATCGTCTCCTTCTGGCGGGAGCTCGAGGAGGCCGCGAAGCTCGCGGTCGAGGACCCCGGCGTGATCTACGAGGCCGGCCGCATCCGCGCGCTGTCGTCTCGCGGATGCCTCGCTCTGGTCTTGCCGAGCGGCCGGTCGATCCGCTACTGGAAGCCGCGCATCGTCACCTCGACCTCGACCATCAAGATTGTCGACGACGAGGGCAACATCGAGGAGAAGGAGCTCACCCGCGAGGAGCTTCGTTTCTACTCAATGGGCAAGGGCAAGGGGAGCATGGTCGAGGAGTCGACCTACGGCGGGAAGCTGGCGGAGAACGTGACGCAAGCGGTGGCGCGAGACCTTCTCGCCGCGGCCACCGTGCGCCTCGACCGCGAGGAGCCGTATGACCTCGTCGTCCATGTCCACGACTCGCTCGCGGCCGAGGTGCCGGAAGGCGAGGGCGACGTCGACGCCTTCTGCAACGCGCTTACGACGCTGCCCGGTTGGGCGAAGGGTCTGCCGCTCGCGGCCGAAGGCTACCGAGCGACATACTTCAAAGGCTGAAACGAAGAAAGCCCACCGCCAATCGTGGCGGTGGGCTTGGGCGGCGAGGCGCGAAGCCTAAAAGTCCCACCCGGAAGGGGCGGCGGGGAGGGGGTCGATGAAGAGGCCCGGCGCGGCCTCAAGGAGAGCCTCGGCCTCCTCTTCGGTAACGGAGATGCGAGCCTCCTCCGGGAAGCGACGGGCGAGCTCCTCGCGGATGCCGGCACTGGACTCGATGCCGAAGGTGCAGTTGGCATGACCGAGCTCGGCGGCGATCTCGTCGCGGGCTTCAAGCTCGCGGAAGGCATCTTCGAGGATCTGCTTGAGGCGGGGGGTGAGGTTGAGGGTGTTGCTCATGCCCTGATTGTATACCCTTGTCAACTGAAGTCAAGCCTTTCACGGGACTTTTTTGAGAGACTTCTTAGGGTAGACGGGAGGCCCCGGAGGGTTTACAATGGTTGCCATGAGTAACTCCTCTCGCAAGAAGGACCGCCTCATCGAAGGCGGCCAAGGGCGCTCCGGCGCCGATCTCGAGTCCGAAGGTTCCGCCATCGGAGCCATCGTGATCTTCCTTCTCATCATGGCGTTCGTCGCCGAGTACGTCCGATGAACTTCCGCCAGCTAGTCGACCAGGCTCGCGCGTCTTCTGACCCGAAGGAGCCGCCGACCTCGATGCACCAGATAGCGGAGCGATGCGGCGTCTCGCGCGTGACGCTCTACAACATCATCGACGGGGCCAAGCGCCCGACGCCGTGGACGGTCGCCAAGATCGCAGGCGGCCTCGGCTTGAGCGAAGACGAGGTCGAAGCGTCCATCAAGAAGACATGGCGGGGCCGATGAACGACGCCGTCTTCCTCCGCGAACAACGAGACTACTGGAAGCTCCGCGCGCTCAAGTGGGAGCGCCGAGCGAAGGGCCACCTCCTCTATGTCCGCGGTGTCATCTTGACCGCAGACCAGCGCGCGCAAGTCCTCGACCGCCTCGAGCGGATTGACGACGAGATCGAGCGGCTCTGCAAGGCTGACACGGGGGTGGTCGCCGCTGATTCCACTCACCTTTGAATCGTTCCATACCATGACCGACCTCCTTACCATTCCGGGCTTCGCGATCAACCCCGACCAGCGGGACAACGCCGAGCTCCCTGCCCGTTGGCTCGAGCTCTTCGGCGTCGACCGCGTCCCTCACGCGCAACGTCTCGACAGTATCATCCTCTTCTCGTTGCAGCGGCCGGAAGACTTCGACCGTGTCGAGATTTACTACCGGGAAGCCACCGAGCTAGGCTTCCACTTCCACGTCCGGATCCACAAGGGCGCCGGCGTGACCATGCACCAAGTCAAGGACGCCTACCCGCTCGCCACCGTGGCGCTCGGGAATGGCAAGTCCGCCGGGGACGCCCTCCTCACCCGCGGTGACGTGCTCGAGGACGACGCCGGCATTCGCTCGGCGGTCCAGGTCGCCAGAGCCAAGCCGCGCCTCCCGATCGCCTTCCACGAGTACGGCAACGCGGGTTTCGACCCGATGCGTCACCTCCGACTCCTGCGCCACTGGTATCCGGAACAGACCTTCTGGATGACCGAGGCCGCGTGGAGCTTCCAACCCTACGACCCGTCGGAGGGGACGGCCACGACCACCGCTCCGGCGCCCCACGAGACCACCGCCGCCGGCGTCTACTGCCGCACCCTGGTCAACATCGCCGCGATGTACAACATCCCGGTCACGCTCTTCCGGGGCGTCGACTACTTCACCCGCGACGGCGACACCTTCCGGCCCAACGGTGCCGCGCTCGCGCTCGTCGACGCCAAGTATCGCTACGGCTACAAGCCTCCCGCCGGCCGGGCGCGGAGCCTGACCGTCGGGATGTACCGCCGGCAGTACCTCTAGGCGGCGAGGTGCTCCCCGAGGAAGTCGGCGGTCCGGTTGAGCGCGGCGGTGAGGGCTTCGTTGGCGAAGACGTGGCCGCCATCGGCGATGATGCCGAGCTCGACGTCGTGGCCGGCATCATCCATCCGCTCGACGAGCGCGTCAATCCACGCGCGCGGCGAGGTCGTATCGTTGTCGCCATGCAGGATTAGGTAAGGGACGCGCGGGAGGTCTTCGACCCACTCGACCGGGGAGCGGTCGACGAGGGCGTCGACCTCGGCTCGGCTCAAGTCCTTCGCCGAGGTCGGTACTGGCGCGGGGCGGAAGTCGGGGATCATCGCGCCAATATCCGTCTGCGTCTGCGCGGCGACGTTGTCCCAATCCTTGACGTTGATATAGGGATTCCAAAGCACCACGCACTTCGGGTTGTTCCGGTACTCCTTGAGATATCTGAGGGCTTGCATGCCGCCCCGGCTCGTACCCATAACCGCGCGCTGGCGGTTGTTGACCTTGCCGAACTCCGACAGCGTGCCGAAGCACACGGCGCACGACTCGAGATCCGCGCCACCGAACTCGTCGGTTCCACCTCCGGCGGTGCCGCCGGTGATCGAGCCGTTCCCTTGCGGATAGTCGGGGGCCATAATGAAGAGCCGCCGGTCGACCTTCGTGCCTCGCGTGACCATGAGGTTCGAGAGGTTCTCGAGAGCTTGGGCGAGCTCGTCAGAGAGGGCGGAGTCGGTCGTCGCCAGGCCGCCGCGGAAGAACTCCAGCGTCGGGTAGACGCCGGCGTTGGCCGGGATGACCGCGAAGCCGGCTTGGGCGATGCCGTTGAGCGTAGCGGTCCACGTCACCGATGCGAGGTTGGTGCTATCGACGGTGGCGCTGTATGAGGCGGTGCTGAAGACGTTTGCCATGCTGTTTCTATCCGCTAAGAGGCTTTCCTGAGAGGTGGTCGGCCGACCCTATAGGCTGGCCGTGGATCCAGCCGAAGAGCGCCCACCGGCCGTGGAGGAACTCCGCCGACCAGCACCGGACCCGTCGGATGCGGTGCTGCTGGCGGGGGTCGAAGAAGACGAGCCGGTTGTGCTTCGGCTCGACCGTGGTCCCGTCGAGGAACTCTAGCTCACCGCCCTCGAACATCTTGGGCGTCTGGTGAAGGTAGAGACACCACGACAAGCGGCGCGTCGTGACCTCCTCCCCCGTGTAGCCGGTGTGATCCGTGTGCCACACGAAATGGCCGCCGTGGTGGTAGAGCGTCGCGTGGACCTCAAGGTACTCAAGGTCGAAGTCGTCGACACCGACCTCAGGGACGACCTGGTCGAGGCGCCCCGCGATGTCCTGCTTGAGGTCGCTGATCGGGTCGTAAAGCTCGTCGACCTCGAGGAGCTCGTAGTTGAAGCGATCCCTCCCTTCGGCGTCACCGCCGCGGCGGAAGATGCCGGCTTGGGATTGGAGCCAGGACCCGAGCGCACCGGTCCACTCCAACGGCATCGCGTCGTCGACGACGGCGAAGCGCGGAGCGCGGTAACGCTCGGGGAGGGTATCCTGTAGGCCGGCGCCTTCGGGCGTTGAGGTCTCGGGGTCTGCCATACGGTAAGGGTGGCGGCTCCGGGGCCTTTACTTGTCGCCGCCGTTCCCCAGGAAGGGGACCTTGACGAGCGCGCCCTTGGAGGCTGGGCCGCGGGTAAGACGGACGCCGAAAATACTCGCGAGGACCGCCTCGCCGATGAGCATCCAGTCGGCAACGTCATTCTCCTCCTCTATCGCCTCAATGCGCGCTACCGCGTCTTCAATCGTGGCGGTCGCGGTGACGGAAGTGGTCATGGCCGCGGCGAGGTCGGTGGTCAACTCGAGGATTTGCGCGTTGATGGCGGTCTCGTCGGCGTCGGGCTTGAGGAGCTCGTCGCGGAGGTTGCGGATCTGTTCTTGGAGACCGCCGATGGTCTCGACGGCACTGGCGTAGTCCTCGCGCGCTTCGTCGAGCTTGGCAATCTGCTCTTGGTAGAGCTCGTACTGGTCCTCTGGCAGGACGGTTGAGCACGATGTCGCCATGAGCGCGAGCGCGGAGGCGAGGAAGATGATGCTGAGGGCGAGGTTGGTGATGTTGGTCTTCATGGCCTATGGATTCTCATGTCTATCGGACGCGCTTCTCGAGCTCCGTCACGCGGCGGTCGAGAGACTCGAGGATAACGGACTGCTTACTCAGAACTTCAGAATGTTGAAGGACCGAGTCGTTCTGCCGGGTGAGCTCGGCCTTGACGTCGGCCAAGGTCAAGTTGGCGGTCGTAACTTGGTGCGCGATATCCTGCAAGAATAGTGCGCCAAGCACCGCAACGGTGATGATGGAAACTAGAATCCCGACGTTGATCCTCGCGGATATATCTTTATCGATAATCACGTGACTAGGCTTGGAGTGGCGTTCGGGATGCATGGTCTTACGCGAGCGGGGCGATCCAGAAGGTCGCCGTGATCTGGACCTTGTCGCCGGCTACGCCGACGGGCTCGATGGAGGACGGGTCGATATGCGGCAGGATGCGGCATCGGTGCTTCGCGAGCACCTCGGCGACCTCTTCGTGGCATGCGTTGGCCCTGGCGAGGGCGTCGTCACGGGTCTCGGGCGTGCCGTCGACGAGCTCGGTGACTTCGTCTTCGGCGGGGGCAGTCGGTTCTTTCTTGCTCATGGGTAAGGTGTCCGGGTGGAAGGTGCTCGCAGTCTAACACCCTGTAGGCCAGGGTTTACTAGTCAATGCTCATCTTGATATCGAAGGTCAAGTAGTCGCCGTTGAGCGATCGCGCGTTGCCGGTGTCGTGGACCGTCTGGACGCTGATGCGGAGCTCCTGCGTCCCGTCAAAGGATTCGTTACTTAGGCTGCCCATCGAGGTCAATGTGCCGGCGCTGATGGTCGAGAGCTCGTTGCTCAAGGAGGCCACGACCGACGCGTCCCGATAGATGCGGAAGATCCAGTAGTTATTCGAGTTTGCCGTGAGGACGTCGGTGCAGTGGAAGTCGGCGTTAGTGATATCGCCGGCCACCGGGATGCACTTGAAGAGGACCCGCTCGGTCGTGTAGCTGCCCGGTCCTTGCACGAGCGGGAACATGACGGCCCGGTCCTGGTTCGGCGTTGCGCCAGCGCCGCCGGGCTGTTGCCAAGCAGCCCCGTCGTAGAACTCGATGGTCTTGTCGGTCGAGTTGTACCGGAAGTCGCCGGCGCTCGGGGAGCTCGGCTGCTGCGCGGTCGTGCCGGCCGGGAGGCCGACCGAGCCGGTTCCCTTGAGGTCGACGTGGCCTTCGCCATCGGCGTCGACATCGAAGCCGGCAATCCCCGTCGCGGCACCCGCGGCGTCGAGCTCGGAGACCTTGAGCTCCCCGCCAGCGGTGTCCAGGTGGATTGACTTGGAGCTTGCCGACGGGCGGCCCGTGGTGGTCGGCTTGCCGAAGGCGAGGTTCACCTTCGGCGCGAGCATCGCGTAGGTCGCCGCGACTGGGTTGTCGGTATCGACCGAGCTCGCGATGCCGAGATAGTCCTCCATCTCGAACTCGGCCGGCGAAATCAGGAGGCCGCCGTTGACGTTGCCGCCTCGGGGGCGCGCAACGCTCGGGTGGGTCAGATAGTCCCAATCGCCGCTCTGGCTCTGCGCGCCCCACGCCCGGATTGTAAGGGTCGACGGGCGGGTCTTCTCCTCGTTCCGGTAGACCGTCGGGTTGAGACGGGGATTGTGCTCGAAGTTGGGCGCCCCCTTGATCCACAACTGCGGCCGGAATGAGATCGCCGCAAAACCGTTGCTATAAGGGTGGAACACGCCGTAAAGACCCACGTCGCGCCCGGCTGCCGATCCCCCTACCTCATTGACCACTCCCGCGGGGCCGCGGCCGCGCTCCTGGATCGTGTCGGCAAAGGTCTCAAGAAGGGACGTGTTGTATTCGGTCCCGCGACCGGCGAAGACCGTGCTACCCGGACTCACCGGGAAGTTACTATCCGGTGAGCTCAGGTACTCCGGGGTCTTCGGTGCGTTGGGGACCGTGGGCGCTCCCGGCCGGATAGGCCCTCTCGGGTCGGTCGGGCCGCCGGGTTCGGAAACCGGGGGGTTGACCAGGTCGCCAAGACCGCCAGGACGGATCGGGCCTCGTGGAGACGCGCCGGCGGCGGGGCCGGGGCGGATCGGGCCGCGAGGCTGGCGCAACGGGGCGCCGGGCCGGATTGGGCCTCGAGGGTCGTTCCACGGGGGCGCGGTCGGTTCGCCGGGGCGGATAGGCCCCGTCGGCACCCCGGGAGCGCCCGGCTTGCCCGGAGCGCCGGCACCCGGTGTGCTCGGTCCCTGCGGCGCGCCCGGACCTGACGGTTGGCCGGCGCCGGGGCTGCTCGGCGTACTCGGAGGGGCGGGGAGGCCTGAGTTGGGCGGATGAAACCAAGTATCCGGGCGGCGGCCGGGCAAGAGCTTATCCTCTTCTTCCTCGGCCTGAACGAAAGGCACCGTTGTCCACATACGCCACATGCCGGATCGCTGACCGTTCACGAAGCCATGGGGCGTTTTCTCGTCATATGAGAGGTAGACCTCCGTAGGGATCGAGCTCGCGGAGGCGTCCGGGTAGGTGCCGCCAAACTCGATCGGGCCGTCCCGCCCTCCGCCCGGCTCCCAGAAATACGCATTGGTCGAGATATGCGCGGACGACATGATATGCCCGTCCTTGTCGGTCCCGATCTGGTGCTTTCCGCATCCGTGAGTGATAGGACCGGAGGCGGCCCCTGACATGAAGCCGACGGCGTTGCCGCCCCAAGGTGCAGGGCTGAATACCCCAAACGACCCTACTGAACGCTCCGCATCAGAGGGATCGCTAGAGTTGCTGCCGAACCCGGGAGGGTTGGCTTCCGGTGCGTCTGGACTGCCGGCTCCCGGACCGCCGCCCGTCTGCGTGATCGGCCCGGTAGATTGACCGGGAGGGGCGCTCCCCCCGGTGGTAGGGCCTCCACCCCCTCCGGAACCGGCCGGGCCGTAAATCATGCCGTAGCCTACAATCCCGTCCTGTTGCGACCTGCCGAAGTTGAGGGCGATCGAGTTTAGGTTGTTGCCGCCGAGAGCCCGCGCCGAAGACGGGCTCATCGCGATCACACGGACCAGAGCTTGAAGGCGAGCGTGTCGGCCGCCCTGCCCCGGCGTCGTACTGTCGCCCATGCATAGCTCGTTGCGCGGCTGCATATCGACGATAGTCGTTCCTGCCTCACCGGGGCCGGACGCCGCCGAAGCGACAAGTCTACGATCCGCCGAGAGCATAACGGACCCCGGCTCGGTCTCGCTCGTCGACGGCATTACCATCCCGATCATGCCTTTCGGCTGCCGTGGAAGGGCAAAATGCCACGCCGGTTGAAGTGTCCGGTAGCGCGGGTCGGTGAGGACGGTGTTCGTGCCTTGCTTGGTGAGGGGCTGGACCCCCGGATTGCTCCCGTAGTACGGATCCGACGCATCGATCACGAGGGCCGCCCATGCCATCGCCCACGATCCCATCGGTCGCTTCTCCCGCTCCTTCGTCTGCCAGAAGAGCCACGGGTGGATATCACCGAGGGTGCCGAGTCCACCCTCTCTCGCGTAGGTCGTCAGAGACTCCCCGCCGGCACCGGCGTCGGGGCGCTTTTTGACGCGGCCGCCGACCATCGCCATCCGCATCCCGATCGGGACGCCGTCCTCGACATCCTGCAAGGGGAAGATGCCGAGGTCAGTCCAGTCTGTGAAGCCGGAGCTCATGTATCATCACCTGAGAAGCGGACGATGCCGAGTACCACTTGGCGCGCGCCCTCGCTCATGAGGGAGAGCCGCGAGATAGGCTTCTGGACGCCGGGGAACTCATGCATCGCGGTCACTTTACCAGACGGGGCCGCCGCGGCTTGCACCACCGCCCCGCTCATGTTGCCGGCGATACGGACTCCGTCGTCGGGGAGGGCTGTCGTGACGCGGCCCTGGAGACTATCGGCGAACTTCACGAAGGCTTCGGCGGCGACGGCCTTCGCGTGCGAGGTGAGCTCGCGGTCCTCGTTGGTGATGACGTAGCCGGGGAGCTCGCTGCCCTCGATGCCGCTCTCAATAGGATCGTCCTCGTCGATACCGAAAAGACTCCCTACGGTAGTCGCGGCGGCGGAGTCGTCCTGCCACGCGAAGCGCGCGGTCGCCTCGGTCGGCGCGACGAAAACCTCGAGGTCCGGGCCGAAGCCGGAGCCGATGCGCCAGTCCCCTTCGGTGAAGCTCTCGACCTCGGCGGCATCGACCTCGATCTGGTGGAAGGCGCGCTTGTTGTTCGGTGCGCCGGGGATGAAGGTCAGGAGGACGCGGTAACTAAGCGTATCCGATAGGAAGATGGCGTTGGTGCCGCTTTCGACCTTGATGCCGGCACCCATCGGCTTGTCGTCTTGCTGCTCGAGGTTCCTCTGAGGGACGGTCTTCTCTCCTTCCTCGTCCTTGAGGAGGCACGGGAGGAAGCTCTGGTCGGTGCCGTAGGGCGAGAGGACCCAATCGAGGCGGAAAATCCCAAGCTCGCGGTCCAGGATGTTCACCTTCGTCGGGCCGTGGGGCGCCTCAATCGTGCGCCCGGAATACGCATTCTGCGTCGGCGCGTAATAGTCGACGTTCCGGTAGAAGTATGCACGCTCGGTGTCCTTACGTGCAGACATGAGCTTCCCCTTCGTCGAAGGGATGACGGTCGCTTGCCCCCACACACGCGACGGCGCTCGCGCCCCGGTGTAGGGATCGAGGAGCATCGCCGAGACGTTCTTCAAGTCTCGCGTCCGGTCCATGAGCCGGCGATTGATGCGGAAGCTCTGGCGAAAGTGTTGCTTGATGGCCTGAATCCGCATTGAAATATTCGCGTCCTCGTCGAGATCCTTGCCACCGGCGCCGAGCACCCCGTCAAGGTCGGCGTCGACCCAATGCTTCTTCAACGTCTCGAAGGTCCATGGGGCCGAAGCCTCGGGGCGGTCTTGATTCATCGCCTCGAGCCACGCCTTGAACTCCACCCACGTTCCCGGCGGGAGGTCGGTCTTCGTGACCCTCTCGTCGAGAAGTGGGTCGTACTCGGTGACGGTGGTCTTGTCGTCGACCGTCTGGATGACGTTTTCGATATAGGGCCGCGTGTTGGCCGGGCTCGAGATTGTCCCTGTGCCGTAGTTGTCGGAATACTCGAGGAGAACCTCGACCTCGCGCTGGTAATGGACGCGGACTTTTTTCGGCCGGATGGCCTTGCGGTCGACGATAATCGCGCGTTCCCCATCCCAGGTGGCACCGGGGAGGGCATCGAAGTATTGCTCGGCCGCGGAAAGATCTGCGCCGTTGATAACGCGCACCGTCCCGCTCGCGTCGACGTAGATTGTCGCGCCGGGGATGTAGCTCAGGAGGCGATCGAGCGCGACGTCGCCTTGGTCGCGGAGGACGACATTCTGCATCGTCGAGCTCCGCGTCTCCCCGCTCTCCTGCGAGATCGGAAAACTATCGATGTTATATGCGAAGGGCATCCCGTCCCGTCGGAGTTGACTTATGACGTCGACGAGGGCATCGCGCGCGGTCCAGACCTGGTTGCCGCCCTTGAGCGAGAAGCTCTTGTAGTCGTACTCGTCGGTGGTGACGAAGCCCTGGTAAGGGACGTTGATCTGCGCGGTGCGGTCGCCGGTCTTCTTCGGCACGTTGTAGTCCCGCGAGACCAGGGAATACGCCCACCGCCACCGCTTATCCGCGACGGCGAAGCTCCTCAGGTTCGGGCGGTTGCTCGGGACTTCATGCAGGAGCGTGAGGTCCTTGATGGTGATAGACTCGCCGCGCGAGTCGCGGATAATCAGGTTTGCGTCTTGGCCGATGCGCTGGCGTAGATCCGACTCCCAGTCGCGGAAGTAGACCGAGAAGGTCGCGACGTAGGGCCGCGTCCCGGTGGTGAAGCGCCAGGCCACCGCCCCCGCCGCGGAGAGCTTGACGCCTCCGTAGCGGATGTCGGGCTTGCGGAGAGTCGCCATCGTTATCCGTTTCCTGAGATTGGGCCGCCGCCCGAGCTACGGCCCGGCGCGTCGTTATACCGCTCGACGACGGTCTCGGTGAGGACGGTCATCTCGAGCTGATCCTCGCTGGTCGGGTCTCCAATCCACCGGGGTTGGGCTTGCGAGGTGTTGCTGATGATATTCCACCCTGAGGAGTTGACCTGCTGGCGGCCCTCGATGCTCTTGCCCCCGATGGGGTCGAAGTCACCGGCCTCGTTGTAGCGCGGGACGCCGCTGATGCGGCGCTGCGGGTTCTCGCTCCCGAGGAGGACGACCGTCCGCGTCCAGATGCGCTCGATGCTCGACCACCCGAGGTCCGCGTAGAATGACGATTCGGTGTCGCGGTCATGGGTCGGCGTGTAGTCGATGACCCGCTGCTCGCGATAGGCCATGCTCTGCGTGATCTCGACGACCGCCTCCCCTCCGTCCTTCTGGTAGAGGAACTGCAAAGAGACCGACATGCGCTTCGCCGTCTCGTCGTAGTTGATGCTCCTCGTCTCGATGCAGAATGTAACCGGCGAGAAGTTATTACGGAAGGTCGCGATGATGTGGGGACGTACCTTATTCTCGAAGACGCTCTTCAAGTCGGTCTCGTTGTCGATATCAAGGGAGCAGTCGTAGGCTCCGACCACACGGCGGAGCCGCTGGATTCCATCTCGCGAGTCGGCTGGGTGCTGGCTGAGATCAGTGAAGCGGACTTGGTGATCCTTGATGCTCGAGTCGTCGAGGGAGCTGGCGCTCTGGTTGAAGAGGAGCTCGACGTATTGCCGCATGAAAACCGTGTTGGCCGTGTTGCGGTCGAAGTCATAGTCCTCCTCGACGAGCTCGAAGGTCGCCGAGCCGTCGATGCCCGAGAGGATGCTCGCACACTCTCCGTCCGCGTTGGCGAGGTAGTTAGCCTCGGAGTCGGAGCTCGACGAGGTCGCGGTGTAGATGCCCGTGATGGTGACGGTCTTCTGCCGGCTCGCGGCGAAGCTGACGTTGGACTTGATCTCGAGGAGGCCTCGGTCACTGGCACCGTCGCTCGGAAGCTCGGCCTCAATCGTGACCAGATAGGAGCGCGAGAGGCCTCTGTCCTTCTCCGGATCGCCGCTCTTGACAATGGTCGCGAGCGGGTTGAAGTAGTCGTCGTTGTTGGTGTAGGTCCATACGGTCGACCCGGTATCGATGACGAGGGTCTTGTCCCGCTTGCGGAAGTCTCGCTCGAGCGTTTCGCTCAAGGACCGAAGCGTCGCCGCGTCCGATGCGACGACCACCACCTCGAAGGTAAGCCGGAAGGTCCGCCAGCCTTTCTCGATGATGTAGGGGCCATCGAGTTGGTAGGTATCCGAGGCGCCCCCGACCGCGGTGCCGCCGTATGAGATCTCAAAGGTGTTGTCGACGGCCATTGTTCTACTCGGCTAGAAGACCCTCCACGACGTAGGCGATGCCGCGGTTGAGCTGGATGATGGGGTTGCTGGCGTTGATGTTCTCTAGGAACACCTGGGCGGCACCGGCGGCGCCTTTCTCGACCACGGCGTCAAGGCTTGGGCCGAGGAAGCGCGGATCGCGGCGGAGGATGTTCCGGCCGCTCTCGATTGTCTCTCGCATCTCGGCGACGGTGTTGTAGAAGTCCTGCATCCCTGCGGTCTCTCCCGTGCGCCCAACATGATATGCGAAGGCGGCCTTTGTCTGTTCACGAGCATCCTTGCGAGCCTTCGCGGAGAAGCCGAGATTATCGTCGATGACCTGTTGGGCCGCTGCGATGTAGGGCGTGAGGGCCTCCTCGATCGGGCTCACGTTGCCGGAGGTAGCCTCGCCCCGGAACTTCCCCACCGCCGCAGTACCGCCGGCGAAGGCGAAGGCTCGGAGCGCCATGCGAGATGTGCGCTTGGCGGCCGAGGAGACCCGCTTCTGAGCCTTGGCCTTATCGCGGTTCAACTGCCGAAGGCTTGCTTTCGCCTTGCGGGTATCGACCTCGACCGGAATGTTGACGGACTGCTCCATTACTTGCCCGTAACTTGAAGAGCGTCGATGATGCGGTCGAACCCGTTATCAATGGCGCCGACGAAACTCTGGACGGCATCGTCAATGTATTCGGCGCCGAGTTGCTTATCGATAGCCGCGCCACCGCGCTCGCTGATCTCGCGGAACTCGCGAACGGTGTTGTAGTAGTTGCGGATATCAGGGGTGACGATCGGGTTCTTCTGACGGCCGATGATCTCGGCGTAGGCGTCCTTCGTCTGCTCGCGCGCGGCGCGCGCGGCGCGCGCCTCCGGGCCGCCGAAGAAGTCGTCAAGACCCGCCCGGAAACCCGCGGTCCCTTCCCCGATGACGTCGGGAGTCAAGCTGCCAATCCTCGAGGCGGCTCTCTGCGCGAGACCGAAGCCGATGCCAGCGGCTGCACCTAGAGCCGCCGCACGCCCGACACCGCCCTGGACGGCTTGGTTCACGCGCCCGGCACTCTGCTCGCCCTCCTTGGCGAACTTCCGAAGCTCGGCCTTAGCGGGGCCGGTGTCGAGCTCGACCTTGACCTTCGCCTTCTGCGTCATCGCGTGATCGGCCCTTTGCCGAGGAACGAGCGGATCGCGTTGATGCCGCTATCGGTCTTCGCCTTGACGGCGGAAGTGGTATTGACAATCGCCTTGTCGGCGACGGTGCCGAGGTGATCGAGGCCTGGCTCGCGCTCGATGAGGTCGGCCCCGATCGCGCGCGCCGTCGCCTTCTCCTTGTAGTAGGCTCCGAGCTCCGCAATCTGCGCGTTGACGCGGCCCTGAGTACCGATGATGAAGAGGAGGTCCTCGCGGGACTCAATAGCGGATCGAGCGCCAGCGGCCCCGGTGGCGCGCTCGTCGAGGTCGCCGTATATCTTGTCCTGATCCATCGCCGCGAGGAGGCGTCCAGAGAACCCCTCCTCGCCTCGGCGGGTAGTCTCTCCGGATAGGTTGACGGCATCCATGGCCAAGAGGGCCATGCCGATAGGTCCGAGAAGCCGCGATCCGGCCTTGACGCCCATCTTCCGCGCGGCCGTTGACCCCGCCTTGGCCGCCGTGCGCGCTTTCGCAGAGGTCTCGGCGGCCTTGGTTGCCTTGACGGTCTGCACTTGCCGAGCCCTTTTGAGCTTCTGCATGAGGCGGGAGCGCCGGCGCTTGGCGCCTTCAATAGCTCGAGCCTCTTGCGCGCGACGGCGCGGCCCCGCGCCTTCCGACGAGAGCCGGGGCGTGAAGACCATGCTGTCGCGGTCGACGGTCATGTCGTCGTAAAGGCCCCCACCTCGCGGCCGTCGCTTGAGCCTTCGATAGCCGAGCCTCCCCGGCTACCGTAGTCGGCGAAGATGGAGTAGGCTTTGCCGGCGACCGGCGTGTGCGACGTGGTGACCGCAGTGCCTGTATAGACGACCGTGTCGAGATCGCCGGGCTTCTGCGCCGGGGCCGAGCCGTCGACGTAGCCGAGCCGGTACTGGATGAAGTCGAACCGGGAGGAGCACTGTCCTCCGGTCCAGGTCCAGGTCCCGCCAGACTCCGCCAGCCTACTCGGAGGCGTGTAGCTCGGCGCGGCCGTAACCCACCCGGTGAAGGTGGTCTGCCCGATCGCCATATGATGCCCCCGGCCGAGGCCCGTGACGGCGCCAGAGGCGGTCGAGACGAGCTCGATCGAGGCCCCGTCGGCCCCCTTGAGATCCTTGAGGGCGTCCCGGACCCGTTCGTCGAGCTCGAGGACGCCGCGGTTGGCGCTCGATCCGAGGGCGCTCTTGGCACCGCCGACGAGGGCGTGCTCGCCCATGCGGCTCCCTGCGACCTCGGCCACCGTGAGCACGTCGTAGGACTGCTCGAGGAGGTTCGGATCATCCGGGTCGGCGGTGCCGCCCCCGACGTTGACGAGGGCGAAGGGGAAGGCGCCGGGGAGCTCGTCCTCCGCCGGGATGCCGGCCGCGATCATGACCATCCGGTCGCCGAAGACGAGCTCGGCGGCCCCCTCCGGCCACGTCGCCGCGGCGAGGACGTGCCGAATCTGCTCGGCCATCTGGCGAGCGTTCAAGAGGCCACCCCCTTCCCGCCGAAGGGCGTCGGTATCCTGGACGCCGCCTCGCGCTCTGCGGCGGCCTCTGAGCGCCTTTTGCCGAAGCCGCCCATCGATGGGTCGCTCGGCGGGAGCGGCCTGGAGGAGCCGCCCTGGGCCGCCCTACGGGCCACCACGTCGGCGAGCGTCTTGAGGTTGAGCTCCTCGAGCTCCTCCCCGGCCTTCTCGTCGCCATCCTCCGCCATGAGGCCGAGGCGCATGCGCTCGGGATCGAGCACCGCATAGCCGACGGTGAGGATCAGGTCCTCGAGGTAGGCGTCGCGGCGGAGGGCGATGGTCTCCTGGACCTCCTCCGGCTGATGGATGAACCACTCGAAGGGGATCAGAACGCCGGCGCGGATCGCGCGGTCGAGCGCCGCGTCGTCGAACCTGGTCGGCTCGACGGGCTTAGGACGTCGGAAAGGCCAGAGCTTCATAGCGTGAGGTCGTCGATGAGGCCGAGGTCGAGGGTCTTGTTAGACGAGTCGCGGAGGCACTCGATGGAAACCGCGAGGCCGAGCTCCTCCTGGTGCTGGAAGGCGATCTCGGCACCGGTGGAGAAGTCCGCGATTCCTGAGCGGATGATGAGCGCCGGGTGGGCCTCCGTATCGTCGGGGACGAAGAGCCAGACCTTCGCGCGATCGCTCGCGCTCTGGCCGGGCGTCTTCGTGCCGGGGACGGTCCAGACGGCTTGACGCGACGTTGAGCCCTCAGCGTATCCGCCGTCGAGGAGGTTTTGCACGCCGGCCTTCTCCCACCCGCGGAGGAAGAAGACGACGGCGTAGTGGTTCGGGGCCTCGAGGACGTCCGTATATTCGCCGAGGCCCTCGCTCATGATGCGGTAGGGCTCGCCGAGCGGGGTGAGCGCCATCGCGCGCACCGAGCCGATGATGCTGCCGCCGTAGGTTCCGTCGGCTCCCGCGGTGAGACTCGTCGGGGCGACGATAACCGTGCCGGGGTTGCGGATCACACGGGTCGAGTCCTTGAACGTGGTCATCTAACGAGCCTCCATAATCTCGACGCCGACGACCTCGCGGACGTCCTCGCGCGTGTCCTTGGTGATGCCGACGAATGGCCTGGCCGGGACCTCGCCCTTGAGGCGCTCCCCGGTGAACTTCCTGTTGAGTAGGAAGCCGAGGCTCGCCTTGATGCCCTTATCCTTCGGCTTGAGCCACCGCCAGAGGGCGCGCTGTATGCTCCGGGTGATGGTCTCGGACTCGATCGGGCCGCCGTATTGATGGACCGTCGCGTAGTCGAGGTTGGTGCCGGCCTCCACGACCCGCGTGCCGCGGACCTGGAAGGCGAGCGAGTTGCCTAGCCGCCCCGTATCGCGGAGCACCGGGCGTCGCTCGAAGCGCCGCGCCGGCGGGGTGCTGCCCTTCGCGAAGTCGGCGACGATGCCGTAGACGTTGACCGAAGCTCGGGCATCCCACTTGTCGCGGCCGTGCTTCTGCTCGCGGAAAGCGTTCTGTGACTCGGCGACGATGATGGCGCCGATCTGCTTGAGGGCGCCGCGGGGATGGTCGAGGGCCTTCGACCACCGCTCCATCTTCGCGCCCGGATCGAAGGTGGACCGGGTCATAGACCTAGTCGCTCCCGTCGACGATGACGCGGCGAGGCATGTACGACCGGCCGCCAGGGAGAGACGCAGGGTCAGACCATCCTCGGACGCTTCGGCCACCGGCGAGCTCGCTCTTCTGGCGGACGCCGGAATTGGTACTCGGCGCTTGCCGCGCTCGAGGCTCCGTCCGCTTGAGCCGCTCCATGAGGCCGCCGTCGCCGAAGACCTCGTCCCACTCGACCTTCGCGATTGTCGACGCCGCGCCGCCGCGCTCGTAGAGGACGGCGATGACCCCGCGCCGGCCGACGGCGACGTGCTGCGAGTCGCTCGCGTTGTAGTCCGTCTGCGCGTAGAGCGGGAAGAAGTCGATGACCTCCTGCGCCGCGCTCTGGCCGTAGGTGTCATCGATAGACGTCGCGTTATTGTCTCGCGGGTTGGTGAGCGTGACGAGCCCTTCGGTCTCGTAGTTGGCCTTGACGTCGGTCCAGAGCGCGGCGGCAGTCATGGCTTAGGACGGGTCGCTGATGGTCGGGGTGCCGCTGCTCGGGAGGTAGCCGAGACCGGAGCGCCAGCACCAGTATTGCAGGATGCCGGTGCCAGGGGCGCCACCGGAGTCGACGGCGTAATATTCGTCATCGACTAGGTTCGCGGTCGGGGTTCCGGCGTTGTGGCGGAGGAGCCAGTAGGTCCCGTCGATGAGATCCCACGGGCAGAGAATCATATCATCGAAGAGGATGTATCCGGAAGTGCCGCTGTTCCATCCGATCTCGATGTCGAGATCATCCTCGCCGAAGTTATCAAGCCAGCATGTCGAGTTGAGGGGGATGACGAGCTCCTGCCACCCGGACTGAGAAGCAACGGCAGTCGATACCGCCGTGTTGCCGCCGAGCTTCAGCGCCACCGTGCCGCCAGTGCCGGAGCCGATG
>Ga0208019_1000778_pt1 | contig 17225 bp, 42 predicted proteins | sample CB_VirMetaG_5_FD_184540 | JGI IMG/M metagenome (GOLD analysis project Ga0208019, IMG submission 184540) | Freshwater to marine saline gradient viral communities from Chesapeake Bay - CB_1508_1D Viral MetaG (SPAdes) (version 4) | ecosystem: Environmental > Aquatic > Marine > Coastal | place: USA...
TTTTAGAGGCCAATGGTAAAGAAGATGAGGCCTTCTATTTTGAAATGATGGTTGATTGGTTACAACAAGGCAAACCAATACCAACCACCGAAGAACAAACAATAACTGCCTTGGGAATATAGGAGAAACTATGATAGCTACAATAGCAACAGTGGACATTTTAAACCTAGCAATCGACCAAATAGATGATAATAGAGTCGGTGATGCTAAAGATACATTAATTACATATAGAGATAAACTTCAAAATGAAATTGATGAGTTTGATAAATGGGCTCAAACACAATCAGAAATTCACACTTCATTAGAACTAGAAGCGGAGGGTAAATAATATGGAAGCACTTTTATTAATGCTTGTTATAATAATGTTTGCTGTTTTGATAACATATAGTGGTGAGATTTATTTGTATCTTTCTTTAACATTGGGGTCATTAATGGCAGATGTACAAGATAAGATAAAATCAATCATAGGTAGAAAAAAGTAGATGATGTACTACTCACAAAGAGTTTGTTTTGCCAATCCTGGTGTGTCCAGGTCAGTTCCAGGATCAAAAAAATCAATAAAACAGACACTTTTAGAAGTATTGACAAAATAACGATTTTAGTATATAATGAGAGAAGTGACTAAAAAAGAAAGATTAAAAATAGCTAGACAAAAACATTACAAGTGGATTAGATCACTTGGTGTTGATATAGATTTAGAAACTGGTAAAGTAAATAACACATTTGAGGGTTATGATTTACCAAATTTAAAATGTAGGCCATCATTGCCTACAAGTGACCGAATTACAGGTGATACTAAAAAGAGAATATACTCCACACAGTTGCCTGTAGGTAAAACAATTAGTGTGGCGTACAATAAAGGTCCTTATATGATTGTTGACGCTAAGGACTTTAAAACTATGGGAAGGAAAATATAGTATGAGAACAATGATGTTAATAACAATTATCACATTGATGACCGTTGCTTTAGCAAAAGCTGAAGAAACTGTTTTTGTGAAGGGTAAGAATTTTGTCACAACTGAGATAAATGACATTAAGGAATACCAAAAAACCCAATGGCAAAAAGGCAAAGAACAAAATGCTAAGAATTGGGAAAAAATTAAATCTTTATTAGGTATTAATTAATATGTTGCATAGGATTAGTGATCTTTGTAAAAAAATAGACGGTCTTAAATTACAAAGTGACCGTCTATACAATACAAAATATAATATGCCTAAAACAAAAGAGAGGGACGCTGAAGTTGATTATCTAATACAAGATATTCAATATATTTGTAAACTAATATCCGAAGATAAGGGGAGATATGACCGATAAAGAAGTTACATTAAAAAACCTATTGAGAGAAAAGGAAGAGTTAGAATCTGAATTAGAGTTTAAAGGTGGTATTGATTCGGAAATTGAGGCTAAAATTTACGAAATTAACGATACTATTGAGAAAATCAGTTAATGTTCTGGTTTTGTTCTGGCTTGCCAAATATAGAAATATATGATACGATATACAAATATTAACTTAACAAAAGGAAAATACTATGTCATTTAAATACGATAAAGAAAACTTATTCAAAGAATTTGATGTTGCAAAACAAAAAGATATCGCTTTGTCTAAGAAAAAAACACTAGAAGAAAAAGAACACGATATCCATACAAATAGAATACAATTTATGAAAGACCATATTGAGTTAAAAAAAACTAATCCGTCTTATTATGAATTTGTTGATATTAAATTTGATAACTTATTAAAAGTTTATGAGAGTGCTGATCCAAGAGATACTTTTTATAGAGTTGTTTTTGGTAAATCTTATATGGCTAAAAAGTTAGAACAAGAAGCTGAACTATATAATGAAAATGTACAAGAAGCTTAGTCTTTTATTAATATTATTAATTATGAATGCTTGTGCTAGTAGTAGAAGTCAAGTTGGTGCTACCTTAGGTGCAACCACGACTACTGGTACTTGTGTTACTATGGGTATTGATAATCCATATGCAATAGCTACTTGTGCTGTTGCAGGTGCATTTGCTGGAGCTGAGATTATGTACAAGTCTGATTATGATATACACAATGCAGTATTTGTAGATCACTTAAATAGAGGCACTTCTTCATCATATACAAATTGGTATAATGAAAAGACAGGTAATTCAGGTAATATAAAAACATATAGTACGTATATGGAAGGACCTTTTAAGTGTAAAGATTATGACGCAACAATTGATATTACAAATCAATGGCCATTAATTGGTATAGGTGCAGTAAATAGAGAAATGGTATTTGGTACAGCTTGTCAAGCACCAGATGGAAGATGGATAGAAAAAAATTAATGAAAATAAAAAAGAATAGTCATTTAAGGGACGGATTATTTTGGTATATTGTAATTATTACTATATTTTGGTTTGGTATGATATTTTGGGGTATTGCAAAAGCAGGTGAGCCTGTATTGTATTCAAAGATTAAAGAAATACCACCTGAAAAAAGTGGTGGTCAATATTGTTATGTAAAAGTAGAAATTAAACAAGAGGGTGACAATATTGTTAAACAAGAAATTTTGGAGTGTGCTGATGGTAAAAAAGGTATTGAAACACCAGGTTATTGGGAGTTATTTGCTCAGTTTTACTACCGTGATGTATCAGCTCCAGAATATTGCCGATATTATAGTCGGCCAGCTCACGTCTTTAAATCGTTCGGAAAGACGTGTTTAAACAAGGACGGTCAATGGGAGGTGAAATGATTAAGAACTTAATCATAATCTTACTTCTAATAGTTATCTATATGGGGCTTAGTTGGGAAGAGTTTTTAGCCTACGGCTACCTAGGGCTTGACAAAATACAAGAAATAGTATATACTATTCAAAGTGAGGTTAAATAATATGATGAAAATGACAAAACTCGCAGGAGTTGTAGTTGCAGGATTATTAGTAGCTAATTGTTCAGCAACGTATAAAATGAAATCTGAGAATGGCAAAATTCTTAATGAGGTACCAAAATGGTATATGGCCGATTTTTCAGAAAGTAAGGCGTGTGATACGCCAATGTTTGGTAAAGACAAAGATAAAATGTGTATCTTTGGTGTTGGTACTGCTGTATCGCCAGACCTTAATTTAGCAATAGAAAAAGGTATGATGATTGCAAAAGCAGAATTAGCTGACATTATCAAAGGTGAAATGAATAAGTCTTCTAAACAATTTATTACAGAACTTGGAAAGACACATAACAAAACTACTGTATCTGAGGTTGAATCTACAATTGTAAATTTAATTCAAAATACTCCAGTTAGAGGTTATGAAATCTTTGCTAAAGATGTAACTATTACTAAGCAAAAATATTATAGAGCTTGGATTGGTTTAAGATTGCCATTAGGTGAATATAATAAGATGTATAACTTTACAATTGCTGAAGCTGTTGACGCTTATAATGTAAAAGAAAAAGCAAATGTAGCTTACAAGAACTTATTAAAGGATACTAATAATGCAGATAGTAATATACAGTAAAGAGAACTGTACCTATTGTGTCAAGGCCAAAAACTTGATGAAGAATCTTGGCCTTGATTATGAAGAAAAGAAGTTGGAAAGTTTTGAGTCTCCTCAAAAAATGTTTGAAGACATTGGTAAACAAGTTAGATCAATGCCTCAAATTAAAATTGATGGTCAATTGATTGGGGGATATAATCAATTAGTAGAACATTTTGCTGAGAAAGGTAAAGTAAACTTTAAAGGCGAAAAGCTCTAATGAGTGATGAAAAAATTATTTTATTTCCTTTAGACAGAATTAAAAGGTCTGATAAAATAAACCAAGACCCTAAAGTAAATGAAAAAAAGACGGCTAAAATACAATTAGAAAAAACTAAAGAATTTGTAGAAACACACGTTGATGATATGGCTATGATGTTATTGAGAAAGTTTGTTGAAATGGCAGTTAAAACAGATAAACCAGAATTTACAAAAGGATTATCTGTATTAATTGATACATTAAGAGGAATGTTATATAGAGATTTTGATTTGAAACATCCATCACAAAGTTTTGTTGATGAGTTGGTAACAATTAAAGAAACAAGAAATGGACCACAAGCAGAAATTAATTATAGTAAGCTTATGGTAAATAACTCAGTAAGTAAAAAACCTTTATCAAAAGAAATTACGGAAGAGATTAAATTTCATAATGAGGGTTGGGAAGATTTTAATGATGATTTTGATCCACAAAATTAAACGAAATTCCACAGGAATCGCCTTTGCAGGTAGTAAAATAGTTAACTTAACAGGAGTAAACAATAATGTTTAACTTTTTATTTAATAAAGGAGAAGATATGAAAGTATCAAAAACTCAAAAGGTATTAAACCTTTTAAATTCAGGTAAAGAAATTACTTGGAAAACTCTAAGACAAAAATTTGATCTTAGATCACCGACTTCAATGATCGGTAAATTAAGAAACCAAGGTGTAATGATTTATACAAATAAATCTAAATCTGGTGTTTCTTATAGAGTAGGCACTCCATCAAAAGCTGTTATCGCTGCTGGTCAAAGAGCATTATTCGGTAATACTGCTTACGGTGCATAATATAAGTATTAGTGTGGTGGCGAGAAATCGCCACCCATTTTTATTTAAGGAGATTTATGGCAGAATATAATAGACAAAATGTGATTAATGCAATTGAACAACACGCAAAAGGTCATATTGCAAAGCACTCAATGAATGTTGAAGTGTATTTAAAAAATGCAGCTGGTGTGGGTGAACATCCAGACATTTTAGAAGCTATTGAAAAAGAATTAGAACTGATCGCTAAGTACCACGATCAATTAGAAGTTATCAATAAATATTTTAAATGATCTTAGTTGATTTAAACCAAGTATTAATATCAAACCTTATGGCACAAACCAGAGGTCAACCTATATTACCTGATAAAGAAATGGTAAGACATATGGTGATTAATGCTTTAAGAGGTTTTAATATCAAGTTTAAAGAAGAATATGGTGATATGGTTTTATGTTCAGACGCTTCTAATCCTTGGCGTAGGGAAATATTTCCACTTTATAAACATAAAAGAAGAAAAGGAAGAGATGAATCTGAAACAGATTGGGTAAAAGTTTTTGAAATTATATCAGATATAAAAAATGAAATTAGAGATAACTTTCCTTACAAAGTTATGTATATTGAAAACGCAGAAGCTGATGATATAATTGCTACATTGGTAAATGAACAAAAGTATCCTATCTATTTAATTATATCTGGTGACAAAGATTTTATACAACTACAACACCACGGTAATGTATATCAATGGTCACCTTTATTAAAAGGTTACATAGGTGAACAAGAAGACCCTAAGAAATTTTTACACGAACAAATTATAAGAGGTGATAGAGCTGATGGTATTCCAAACATATTAAGTCCTGATGATGTATTTGAAAAAGGTATTAGGCAAAAACCTATCAATGCAAAAAGATTGGAAGAGTGGAGTAATTTAGATAACATACCTTTAGGGTCAGAAACCAGAAAGTATTATGAAAGAAATAAGAGATTAATAGATTTATCTATGATACCAGAAAACATAAAAACTGATATTATAAATAAGTATAAGACATATAAAGTACCAGGTAAAGATAAACTTTTACCATACTTTATAGAAAACAAACTAAAGACATTAATGGAAAACATTGGTGATTTTTAATATTCGAATATTGGAGTAATTATGTCAAAAGAAACATTACAAAATCCTAACCTTATGAATAAGAAGGCTATGGAAAGAAGTATGACCACTAGCGGGTCGGCAGCTCCCCTTGCAAGCGAAATATTTACAAAAGTCAATAATGCAAAAGATAAACCTAAAAAGATTAGTGTTCTAAAAGAAAACGATAGTCAAGGATTAAGAATGCTTTTAAAGGCAGCCTTTGATCCTAAGATTAAGTTTGATATGCCAGAGGGTAATCCGCCTTATATAGCTAATGAGGCACCTGAGGGCACAGAACATACTTCTTTATTATCAGAAGCAAAAAGACTTTACATATTTTGTAAAGGTGGTAGCAATATACCAAAACTAAAAAAAGAAACCCTTTTTATACAAATGCTAGAGGGTTTACATCACAAGGACGCTGAGGCGTTGCTTGTAATTAAAGATAAGTCATTAAATAAACAATACAAAGGTCTTACCGAATCAGTGGTAAAAGAAGCTTTTGGTTGGAATGACAACTTTATGACAAAATAATACTATTGGGGGTGGTCAGAACTGACGCACCCCCATAGAAATCACTGATTTTACACACTTTTTTCTTAAAAATAACACTTGCTTTATCCTCTGGATATGTTATAGTATACCAATATAACAAGAAAGGATAAATATATGAGATACTTTATTACATTAATAACCATTTTAGGTACAATTTTTATGTTCCTAATGTATGGTTTCAATACTGCTAATGCAAATGAATATAACAAAGCAGTTATCGGAAACATCATACAAAATGAAGTGAACGGTACAAAAGTTGATGTAAGTAAAATTATGGAGCAAGAAATGGAAAAAATTGCTCATCAATTTGCGCTTGAATCGGTTACAATACTACAAAAATATTTACCAACTATTATAGACGGTATCTTAGCTGATATGAGATTGAAAGCGGATAAAGAATACAAGTGTGCTTTACTCAAAGGTTCTAAAATAGAGGACGATTGTAAATGAGTTTTATACCTTACGAGGTACTAATTATTTTGTTAGGCGGTATAGCAATAGGTGTTATACTTAAAATACAAGAATTAATACAAAGAAAAGGAATTTGTAAACAATGCCAAAGAGAACTAGAAAATCAGAAGTGAAAAAGGTTTTGAAAAGAGAATTGGCTAGTCGCAATAAGTATAAAACTACTTATAAGGATATAAAGTATTTTTTTAATATGATTAATAGAGTAGTATTTAAAAATAAACTTTCACCCTTTAATGATATAAAAATTAAAAAGATTTATAGAGATAATACTGACAAATTTTGTTATGGACAAGTCACAATACATAGTTGGTTAAGAAAAGGCACGGTACAATATCATTTAGAAATGTTGCCTTATTATCATAACAAAAAAGAATTTGTGGACACACTTGGACACGAAATGGTACATCTTTATCAAATGGCCAATAAAGGTGATACTGGTAATCATAACAAGCTATTTTATAGCTTTAGGCCAAAACTTAACGCTATAGGGTTAGACCTATAATGGGAGAAATATATAATGAACAAAGTGAAAATAAAGAAACAAAAAAAGTTTAAGGATCCTTTTCTTAAACCTGTAATAATGAACTCGTTAGATAAACTGAATGAGGTTCTATGGTTAAAACAACCAGGCACAAAAGAAATTTACTATGAGGGTAATTTCCAAGAAGATGTGTTAAACAATTTTTCTCAAAAACAATCAGAAAAGATATTTAAAAAAATGAAAGAGTATCAATCAAATACCTGTTTATCATTTTTTCAAAGAAAAGTTAAAGCAGTTAAAAATTCTGATTTGTTAGAAATGGATGTTAACAAAGAACCAACGCATTACTACGAGTACATTGTATGCAAACAGTAAAAATAGTATTCAAAACATTATCGGTAGTTTTTATTGCTATTTTCTTAACATTGACCTGGATAGGTTATGTTGAAAATAGTGAACAACGAATAAAAAAAGTTAAGCCTATATTACCAGATTTTGAACACGACACCAATCAGGCATTTTTAGATGATGTAAAAAAATGTGTTAAGTATGTTTACTATCATAATGACGATATAGTAAAGGTAAATTTAGAATTGCTTTTAGCACAGGCAGCTTTAGAAAGTGCTTGGGGTACAAGTAGGTTTGCAAAAGAGGGTCATAATCTTTTTGGTATTCGTACATATGATTTGAGAGAACCACATATGTTGCCTTCTAATAAAGCTAGGAAATGGGGTGTTAGGGTTTATAAACACGAATGTGATAGTGTTAAGCATTATATGAATATATTAAATAATGGTTCTGCTTATGAAAGATATAGAAAAGTAAGAGATAGTGGCGTTAATGATTCTATTATTTTATTAAATACTTTAGACGCATATGCTTCAGATAAAAATTACTTTCCTAAAGTTAGAGATATAATATTAAAGATAAGAAAAGAGTATAATTAACCTAAATATAAAATAGATTATGCAAGGTAAAATTGAAACTTGGTTTCCTACATCAATTTATATTGTTGATTTAAAACAATATAATTTTAATGAAATGGTAGATGAAATAAAAAAAATAAGTTTCAATTCAAAGAGAAGTGAATTTCTAAGTAGAGATAGTTATAATGATGATGTAAAACACTTAGAAAACCCCCTACATAAAAATATAAAATTTGAAAACTTATTTAACGATATTTTGAAACATTGCAGAACTTTTTTAAAAGCAATGGGTTATGAAAATGTAAACCAAGCTAAGATTGATAATTCCTGGTTTAACATATATAATAAGGGAGATTTTGTACATAAACATATACACGGAGGTAGTGTATTAAGTGGTGCATATTACTTAAAAACTAGTGAAAATGATTTTATTACCTTTTATGCAAAAGATGACGCTACATTAGCAGCTAATAATCCTAATGAATTGACAATAGATAGTTGTAATTATAAATGTGAACAAGGAAGATTGTTATTATTTAAAAGTAGTACGGCTCACTCAACAAATAAACAAGAGGGAGATGAAAAGATAGTTTTATCTTTTAATATCGGATTTTAAATGTTTACGATTATAATAACTTTTTTATCAGCTATTTCTATATCTATTATAGCAGCTGGTTATTCAATCATAGGTCTAGCAACTTTGTTTGCTGGCGCTACTGTCCCTATTATAGCAATGGGAAGTGCTTTAGAGATTGGTAAACTTGTAGCAGCTAGTTGGTTGTATAATAACTGGCGCTCAGACTTAGTACCCAAAACATTAAGAGCATACTTGTTTGTTGCTGTTATTGTTTTGGTATTCATTACATCTATGGGTATTTTTGGTTTCTTATCAAAAGCACACCTTGACCAAGTAAAACCAACTTCATCTAATAACATTAAAGTAGAATTAATAGATAAACAAATTGCACAACAACAATCAATTGTAGATAGATCACAAAAGACCATAACTCTATTAGACCAGACACTTGAAAAATATATTGATATGGAATATGTAACAAGAGGTCTAAAAGAAAGAGAGAAACAAAAACCAGAAAGAGAAGCCTTAACAAAGGCAATCAATGAGGCAAGTGATAAGATTGCACAACTAACAAATCAAAAAGGTACTTTACAATTAGAACAAGATAAGATAGAGGCCGAAGTGGGACCTATCAAATATGTTGCAGAATTAATTTATGGTGATACAGCAAAAGACCACTTTGATGAAGCTGTTAGAATTGTAATATTAATATTGATATTTGTATTTGACCCATTGGCCGTATTACTATTAATAGCTGCCAACATATCTTTAAGACAATATAGAATGAAAAAGAAATTAACACAAGTTGATAAAGAGGATGAGCTTAAAAAACAAGTTGAAAGATTAGCGAAACAAAAAAAGAATCTACAAGATAAACAAAGGGATTATAAGAAATTTGTTACTCAAATTGGTGCGGAGAATTGGAAAGACTTGGATCCTGATGAAATAAAGGTTAAATTAGATCAAATATATGATTGGAATGATAAGAAATAAAGGCTTGACAATCCTATGGAATATGATATATTGGTTGTATTATGGTACACGAATTAGACTTAAAAAGAATACTTAACTCAGATAAAGTTAGGTTAATAGATAACGCAAAAAAAGCTTGCGAAAATTCACAAACAGAATGGGCTAAAAGCTTTTGGTTTGGTGTATGGAAAACACTATGCCAAAAATATGGTCGAATGGATTTATATTTAAAGGATTTACACTAATGAATATCTTTTATGTACATAAAGATCCTGTTATTGCTGCTAAAATGTTGATTGACCGACACGTGGTTAAGATGATTGTTGAGTCAGCACAAATGTTATCAACTGCTCATAGAATATTAGACGGTACAGAATATTATGACAAGACTAAAAATGGCCGTAAGATAAAAAGGTGGAAACATCCAAATTCAAATATGGAAAAAATATTGTATCTAGCTGGTCACGTAAAACACCCTAGTACACTATGGGTTATGGATAATATATTTCATTACAGTTGGTTATACAATCATATGTTAGCTTTGAATGAAGAATTTAAAATTAGATATGGCCATACTAAAGACCATATGACAATTAGAAAACTAGGTGAACTATTGAAACACGCACCTAAAAATATACCTGTAAACAAAATTGGTACTGATCCTACACCTGCTATGCCAGATGAATGTAAAATACCTGGTGATGTTGTTGGTTCATACAGAAAATACTATATAATGAAGAAAAGAAGCTTTGCCTCTTGGAAAGCACCTGCTATTATACCTGAATGGTATTTAAATGGAATTAAAAATGAGAAAGAAGCCTAATCCAATTGCAAAACAAATTAGAACACCTAAATTTAGGCCTAGAGTTGTCAAACCAAAAAAAGGTAAAGGTTCATTTAAAAGAAATAAAGAGCCTGAAGATGGTTGGAGTGGTATAGTATGAAGATTAAAAATTTTAAAAGTTTAGAACCAAAAACAGCATTTGCTCCTAGTTGGGATTATTATATTGGTGAAAGTAATGTTGGTATAACAGATATGGTGTATTGGACAGAATTAAAAGATTTCATCTTAAAAAAAGAAAAAGAAATATTACAATCAACACAACCTAAAAGAATTGAAAACTCAGAAACAATAGATGGTTATACAGGTTTAGGTGAAAATAGTTTAACTTCCAGATTTCAACATTTTAACGTTTTAAAATGGGAAAATAGTATCATAAATCCTATTAGAGCTGCAATAAAAGAAAGATACTTAGAATTTTTAGATACATTAAATATTAAAAGAAGAAAATGCTGGGTACAGTGTTGGGCTAATGTTATGAGAAAAGGTGAACAAATAAAACCACATTTACACTCGGTTACTCCATATTGTTATTTGGGTGGACATATATCAGTAACACAAAATTTTACATCAACTTTTTATATCAATCCTATAAATCAAATAAATGAACCTGAAATTTATGAAAGTAAAAATGAAATAGGTAAATTTACAATATTTCAAAATAATATTCCACATTATACATCAATTAATGAAACAGATAGTGAAAGAATTACAATAGCTTTTGATTATATTGTTGATGAAACACCAGACATTAATAAAGATAAGTTATTTTTAATAGATGATATACAATGAGAAAAAAGAAAACTTATATACACGTGAACCAACACGTAATAAGGAGTAATAAAAAACACAATGAAAACAAACCTGTTATCACAGTTAAACAAGGATCTAAAAATACTTACTGCCACGAGGTGGCGATTAAAGGTGAAAGTCGCATTATGTATGGCGGTAATGATAAGCCTCTTTTATCTTGTGGTGCTCGTGTCGTAATAGAAACTGAAAGTGAAGTGGAAATAATAAAATGATAGAAGATGAACTAACAAAAATATCCTTAGATGAGTCTAAAAGACAAAAGAAGGTAAGAGATAATAGAGGTCTAAATATGATTAGACCATACACCTTTGAAGAAGAAAAGATTTTAAGGGACGGTTTAAAAGATAATATAGAAGAATAATGAAAAAATTAATTGCAAAAATAGGACAATTACATAGCCGTTTATTTGGTTATGTGTCAGAAAAAGCTAAAACATCTAAATGGTGGGCAATATTATTAACTGTATTAGTGATTTATGAAATAATTGAGCATATTGTTTATCCTATATTAGTACCATATTTAATTTACTTAAATTTTTGGAGTAAATAATGCCAACATATACTTTTCAAAATAAGAAAACTGGTAAACAACACACTGAATTAATGTCCATTGCAGAAATGGAAGAGTTTTTAGAGAAAAATAAGAACTACCGTCAAGTCATTACATCAATAAATATAGTTGGAGGTGTTACAGGAATTACACACAAACCAGATAGTGGGTGGAAAGAGAATTTAAGTAGAATTGCAGAAGCACACCCCAATTCACCCTTAGCTGATAGATATGGCAAAAGAAGTATTAAAGATGTTAAGACAAGAGAAGTCATAAAAAAACACGCTAAGAGAATAACAAAAGGATTAAAATAATGTCAAACGATATACCAGATTATATGCGAGGCTTTGACCTTAATGAAGATTGGGGGTTTACACCTGTTACTTCTAAACCAGAAACAGAGTCACAACCTACAATAGACCCCTCAGTTTTAGAAAATTCTAATTTAGAAATTGCAAAAGTAAAAGATGATGTTTCATCTATAAAAGCAATGATGAATGAAATTATGCAAATTGTAGCTGAAAAAGAAACTATTACAAAAGAGGTTGCAAGTGCTGAAGTAACAGAAAGATTTAAAAATATAGAAAAGGTAATTTTACCATTTTTATATAATTTAAGTAAAAGTGATGAACCTTATATACATTGGCCAAATAGAGGTCCAATTATTAAGGCTCAAATAGAGAAAATCTTAAAACTAACAAGGGGATAATATGCAAGCGAAAGCAAAACATAAAGAACTAAAAAAACAAGTAAATGAAATTGAACAAATCAGACAAAATGACAGATCAATAACATCTTGGTTTAATTTAAGAGAACTCAAAAAATTAAAACTAAAAGCAAAGGATAAATTAAATGCAATTAAGTAATAATTTTAGTCTGAAAGAAATGACAGCTTCACAGACGGCTGCTCGTATGGGTATTAACAATAACCCTAGCGAAGACCATATGAATAATTTAAAAGCTTTATGTGAAAACGTTTTACAAAAAGTAAGAGATCATTATGGTAAAGTGGTTACAGTATCTAGTGGGTATCGTAGTCCTGAATTGTGTGTTAAAATTGGCTCAAGTGTAAATAGCCAGCACGCAAAAGGGGAAGCGGCCGACTTCGAAATCTATGGCGTGAGTAACGCTGAACTATGCAAGTGGATTGCTGAAAACATAGAATTTGACCAGATGATTTTGGAATTCCATAATGTGGATGAACCAAACAGTGGGTGGATACATTGTTCTTATAAAGCTGATGGTGATAACAGAAAGCAAATATTAAGAGCATACCGTGATGAAATGGGTAAAACCAAATACACAGACTATAATCCACAGTGAAAAGAAGACCAGGCTGCTTTAAGAGCAGATCCTGAGAAGATAAAAGACCACTATATGTTATATAGGGCGTCTTAAAGGCTTGACATTTTTGTCAAACAATGTTATATTGGAGTTATTATGAAGAAATTTAAATTTATTGAATTGGACAAAAGTGTCTTGCCTAATACCAAAGGCAAAAATATAGATGGTACAAGGTTTTACGAAATAGACGGTAAAAATTATCCCTCAATTACATCTATTCTATCAATCAGATCAAAAGAAGGCTTAGAAAAATGGCGTAAGTCAGTTGGTGAAGACGCAGCTAAATGGGAAATGGGTAGAGCTGCACGTAGAGGTAAATCAGCACATACATTAATAGAACAATACATCAAAGGCGAAACACCGTCAATACGTGATGTATTACCATTAGGTCTTTTTAAACTATTAAAACCATACATAGACCAAATAGATAACATACATTGTTTAGAAACAATTATGTATAGTAAAAAATTAAAGGTTGCAGGTCAAACCGATTGTATTGCAGAATACAATGGTAAGTTGTCAGTAATTGATTTTAAAACAGCAAACAAATTTAGAGAAGAAGGCTGGGTTGAAAATTATTTCTTACAAACAACAGCTTATGCTCAAATGTATGAAGAATTGTATAATAAACCTATTGAACAATTGGTAATATTAATTGGAAGTGAAGATGGTTCTTCTCAAGCTTTTATCAAAGAAAAAAAAGATTATGATAAAAAGTTGGTTGAAGCAATAGATAATTTTTATAAATATTATCAACAAAAGAATAAAGATAAAATAAAGCAATAGATTAAAAAAGTGGCCTAAATTTTATCCTAGAAAGGCCAGATGTTTAAAAAAATATTAGTAACATTATTTACCGTATTCATATGTTCTTTTACATATGCAGATGACCACAAATACGATTTCTATTATAGTCAAATGCCTATAGTATGTGGTACTCAGGACGCAATTGAAAAGTATATAAAAAATAAACAATTCGAACCAGTTGGTATTTCATTGGGTAGATCAAATAGTGATCCAAATGGTGAACCTGTTTTTATGATAACATTTTATGCTAATCCTATGAACGAATCATTGATTACAATGGATGTGCCATCAGGTATAGAAAAATGTATTTTATTTCACACTTTTAATACAGCATTAGTACCACCAAAACAGCCTGCTTAGTATAGAGCTTGACTTTTCTAACAACCTGTGATATATTATTGTTATGTCTGAATTTAAAAATGGAATATATAAAACACTAACAAACATTATCGGTACTAGTGTTGGCCGTGCTATTATCTACACAATTGGTCACATTATAATTGCTATGACTTGTAATAGATTAATTACTGGTGCAGATTGGGCTCTTGCTGGAGCTGACGCAATCATAGAACCTTTGATAAATGGTGTATGGTATTATGTGCTTGATAGAACTTGGAGTAATAAAAAATGAACTCAAAAGAATTTTATAATATCATAGAGGGTATAGTAAAAGAAAAAAGAATATCATATATGGACGCTGTGCTATGGTATTGTGATGAAAATGAAATTGATACAGCAAATGTTGGTCCTTTAATTTCAAAAAATCTTAAAAGTAAAATAGAAATAGAAGCACAAGAATTAAATTGGTTACCTAAAACTGGTAAACTTCCTGTATAATTATGTATGATGGCTTTTCAGTTTATAAAACATATTTGGCAGTTAAACTACATTTTACCACTGATAAATATGATTACCACAAATATGAAGGAGCTGTAAATGCAAAACTTGAAACCTTTACAAAAAGAAACGACAGATACTTTTTCCACAAACTTAGTAGAATCTACAACGATAGAGAAATACTTGGTTTCTTTCTTTCAAACTTTCTTTACGATAGTAATAAATGGATTGGTTCTCTTTTACGAAATGATGGAAAAGATGTTTACTTGGACTGGAAAAAAAGGCAAGACGCTTTTGACTACCATTTTAAGCAAGATTGTTTATTGGTTTATAATACTTTTAATGATAAGCGGCTTTCTTTTAATGATGGTTTTAGTGTTTTTAGTGGTCAGCATCCAAGATTTCTTCAATTACTGTTATCAAAAAAGATTTCATACGAAACTGCTATCGTATTTGAAGACACTATACAATATAGTAAAAAATGGAATAAAGAAATTAAAGAAAAAATTGTCTGGCCTGCTGTAGCAAAAAAATTAGCAAAGTATAAAAACTTTGTTAAATATAATAGTACAGCTATCAGAATGATACTAAAAGAAGTTTTTGTAAGTGGAGAATGAGTATAGTTTTTTGTATAGGTAATGGTGAAAGTAGAAAAGGTTTTGATTTAGAAAAGTTAAGACCATACGGAAAAATATATGGGTGCAATGCCTTATATAGAGATTTTACACCAGATGTTTTGACAGCTGTTGATCCTGGTATTACACACGAGATATACCATAGTGGTTTTGCATTTAAAACTGAATGTTGGTTTAGAAACTGGAATAAACAGAATAAAGAACAATATGACAGATTGGTTTATGGAGATTTAGAGGATGAAAAAGTAAACAATTTAAAATCTTATTTAATAAATCACAAAGAAAATGATAAAGGCGATAGTACAGAATTTGTTGTACACGGTTCATCATACAAAAACAAATATAGTATTTACGAAAGATATATTAATAAACCTGATATGTTAAGTCAAATGGATAGAGAATTAAATCATTCTGGTTTACACGTAAGTTGGATTAAAAAAGATTTAGCAAATAACATTACAGATATACAAGGTAAAGATAAAGGTTGGTCAACAGGTCCAACTTCAGCTTGGATTGCAATAAAACAATGTCAACCAAAAGAATTATATATGATAGGTTTTGATTTTACAAGTAATACAGGCAATATCAATAATGTTTATAAGGGTACAGATAATTATTATAGAGTTGATAATCCTAAAACACCAGATGTAAATTGGAGAAATCAATGGTCACAAATTATAAAAGAAAATCCTAATATAACTTTTTATAAGGTAAATGAAAGTGATGATATATCAAAAAGAACAAATGTACCATTACCTGAATTTAAAAATTTTAAAAATGTGAGATATACAACTTATGAAAAATGTTTTTTTAATAGGTAATGGTGAAAGTCGTAAAGACTTTAATTTAAATAAATTAAAACCAAAAGGTAAAATTTATGGTTGTAATGCTCTTTATAGAGATTTTACACCAGATGTATTAATATCTGTTGACCACGGCATAATGCACGAGATATATCACAGTGGTTATTGTTATGAGAATGAAACTTGGTTTAGAGATTGGAACAAATTACCAGGTATGATGTACGAAACACTTATGCCACCATTAAATGAAAATGACATTAGAAATGAAAATGATAGAAAAGGTTGTGATGAATTTGTTATGCACGGTTCAAATGGTGAGGGTGAGGTAACTATTTTAAGAGAAGACGGCACAACATATAAAAAGAATGTAAAACAAAATGTTACCACTGTAAGCTGGGTAAGACCAGATGATAAAGTAAAAAATATAAATGACATAATGCCAAATTATATTGATATAGGTTGGGCTAGTGGTGCAACAACAGGTTATATAGCTTGTAAACAAGATAAACCAGAAAATGTTTATTTGATAGGACACGATTTAGTAAGTGATTCCAATTTAGTAAATAATGTTTACAAAGGTTCTAAGTATTATAAGATACCACAATCTCAAGCAGTACCACCACATCAATGGATACAACAATGGAAAGAACTATTTGACACCAATCCAGATGTAAAATTTTACAAAGTAAATAGTGGTGAGGGTAAGACCTCTCAACCTATAAGAGAGTGGAAAACAGTAAGTAATTTAAAATATATCGACCTAAAAAAGCTTGACAATTTGCTTGGTTTATGATATATTAATAGAAATGCTGGATAGTATAATATATAGAACGTTAGATTGGTTGATACCAAAACTACAAAGTTTTAGAGAGTGGATGATTAAAAGGTCGCTTCCTAAAGGTGAGAATGCTAGTGAATGGGCAAAGAAAAATGCCAAACGCAAGTAGAACTCTTATAAA
>Ga0208019_1000779_pt1 | contig 17212 bp, 28 predicted proteins | sample CB_VirMetaG_5_FD_184540 | JGI IMG/M metagenome (GOLD analysis project Ga0208019, IMG submission 184540) | Freshwater to marine saline gradient viral communities from Chesapeake Bay - CB_1508_1D Viral MetaG (SPAdes) (version 4) | ecosystem: Environmental > Aquatic > Marine > Coastal | place: USA...
ACATCAGTCCCACTTCTAGGGTATGATGAAATAAAATCAGCATCTAAACTAAAGATTAATCCATCTGTTACAATTCCTTCATAATCACGATTTAAGACCATTTTGTCTGATTGACCTGTGAAGTATGTGAAACACTCATTTGCTGTTGTGTAAGAGGTTCCCGCTATTGAATTCGTTAAACTTATTAACTCAGTATCATTTACACATGTGTAGATTGATGGTCCTCCTGTCGCTTTGTTTAAATATATAGTATAACCACCACTCGGTGGAGTTATTCCATTATAATAACCTGTCGTACTTGTAGGTCCTTTTCCAACATCACCTGTACCAATATAGAAATTACCCTTCTTTAATGCAAGGGTCTCACTTCCTGTACTATATTTTATCGCGTTCGCCATTATAATCCAAATCTTCCTTTCTGTGCGTTATAGTTTTGGAGGACTTCAGTTGCACTTAATGCTCTGTTGTAAATTTGAGTTAATCCAATATCTCCATTCATATAATAAGAATTATCTAATGAAGCAATAGAGATACCATTATTTGTTTTTTTAAATGTACTTGAAGAAGTTGTATACTCTTGATTTAATTGACCGTTAACATACCACTTTAATTCTTTTGTTGAGGAATTACGTGTTACACAGAAGTGAAACCATTCACCATTAACAAAAGAATATCCAGTATTATTATATGGTGGGTCGTAACCACCTGCATTGCTGTTAAAAAATATTATCTTGCTAAGGTAAACCCATACACACCATCCATCATTAATGGCCCCTGCGCTAAACCTACCTAACACACCGGCAACATTTTTATTATTTATCTTTAAAAAAATAGATACGGTCATATTGTCTGTATCTGTAAAACTCGCTCCATTTCTTGACCCTATATCTACAGCGTCGTTTGTCCCATCAAATGTTATAATTCCACCATTACCACTATTAAATGTCGGCCCGTTAGTTAATGTTCCATTATATGTGTTACTAACATCATACCATGTTGTTCCATTTTTAGGATAAGACGGAGTAAATCCCGCATCTAGATTAAGAACTAGTCCGTCTGTCACAATTCCTTCATAATCACGATTTAAGACCATTTTATCTGTTTGACCGGCAAAGTATACCAAACACTCGTTTGCTGTGGTGTAAGATGTTCCCGCAATAGAATTAGTTAGGTTTACAAGTTCGGTATCGTTCGCACATGTGTAAATTGATGGACCTCCTGTGGCTTTGTTCAAGTATATAGTGTAACCACCACTCGGTGGAGTTATCCCGTTGTAGTAACCTGTGGTTGATGTCGGACCTTTACCTACGTCACCAGTACCAATATAAAAGTTTCCCTTCTTTAATGCAAGAGATTCTGAACCTGTACTATATTTTATTGGGTTTGACATATGTTATAAATATTGGTAGGTTTTCTTTATAACCATTTTAATTTGTTGGATATTTATTACATATGAATCTACAGGAAGAACTAAATAGAATGCATGAAATGATTTCAACCTATTCCATTTCGGAACAGGAACGCAAACAACGTTTTGTTAGAGGTAGTGACAATCTTAAGAACTCAATCATTCTATATCTTAACATGTATGTAGATAAAACAGACAGAACAATCATAGCTAAAAAAAATAACTATGGTAACCTTAAAGAAGAATGGTGTTACGATGGAAAAGAAACCATGACCGCAGTTTATTATTTCGATAATGGTGTTTTTGATAAAGGTGTCTTATCAATTTCTAAAGAACTAATTAGTGAATTACAAAACACTTTCAGTATCAGACAAGCATATGCAATTTATATGATTGAAGAATGGTATGATGAAGTAATGGTCCCTAAATTTGAAGATATTGTAGGTGAAAGTGGTTTATCTATGGATGAAGTTTATATAAAGTCTAGTACTGACAGTTGCGTTCCTGTTCCAACATTACCTGAGAATATCACAGATGAGGAAATGATGAAGTTCATCTTAGACAATACAGCCTATCGTGAGAGTGATTTACAGGATAAAATGTCTGACCCCGATTTTGATTTAAGTGATTTGTATCTTGATATTGTTAGAATTGTTGACCGTAAAAGAATAACAGGGTCTTAATCATTGTCCATTACTGTTAAAGTTCCATAATAATACGTATCGACATTACCCTTCCATAGTTCTAACACATAAAAGTATACACCATCTGATACATCACCACCATCCCAATCGTTTTGGTAATCATCACTCTGATATACAATAGTACCCCATCTGTTGAATATAGTTAACTTTTTAATATCGTATTGATTAAGATAGTCAATCATAAAAATATCATTCCACCCATCACCATTTGCAGTAATCACATTTGGTACTGTGACCACAGGTGGTTCGGGTTGATTACAGATTGCGTAGTTACTTTCTGATGTGTCAATTCCGTTTGTTGTTACAACTTTGAAGATATTAAAACCAACAGGTAAAGTATCAAAATTACCACAGTAAATGGTATCTGAAATTGGTGTCTGATTTAGTTTCAACCAACTCAATCCATTGTCAACATAGATGTCATAAACTGCAGAATCCCACCCATTGTAACTGTTCCAATTAAAACATAGAGTGTCACAATTACCATTTGTTTTTAACAATATTGAATGAACATCCCTTGTTGTATCCATATTGAATGAGTTATAAACCATATAGACTTTATAATTATAACTCTGACCATTTACATCATTTGCAGAATAATCATCATAGAATAATTTATCAGGATTTAAAACATTACCAACTGAAGACCAACCCATATCTTCACGTAAGATTACGTACCTTTCAAATTGGTCTTTAAAGAATGTCGTTGTATCTACCGACCATTGAACTTGTGGATGATTACCATTTACCACCGTAACGTTTTCTAATTCCATTACTAAGTTAACACAATCTTCCACATTGATAACAAGAGTATCAAACTCATCCATCGCAATACCACATTTATTTAAAATAGTATTACCGTCATTACCCACCTTTGAATATAGATAATATTTTCCATTTACCGCCAATGGTCTGTTCAATACAATGGTTAACGAATCTGTTTCACCATTTGGATTACAGTTACCAATCACATTCTTAATCGCCCATGGCTGACCATTTGGTGATGTCATTCTAAAGTCTGTACCATCAGGTGAAATAGAATAACAATCTAAGAAGATGTCTAAGTATATGGTTACTGCTGTATCACCACACTCATAATCTACTGTTGGTAATCCTGTAATTGTATCTATATAATGACCTGGAGCATCAAAGTCCAATCCCACACCATCCATAACTGCAGGTGCACAGGTTGCTTCAATCTGAACCATCATATCTCTCGATGCCGAACCAATCTTATTCCATACACCATACAAAGAATCGTAACGGTATTCTTCAACCAATACTGACGCAACACTGATTTCCTGCATCGTTGGTAAGAAACTTATAAGTCCTGTTGATGGGTTTAGGTTAAAGTAAGATGATGTAATCGGTTGAGTTGCCGTCCATCCAGCATCGAATGGGATGTCCGTACCGGGATAGTTACCTTCACGACACTTAATCATTGAGAAGATGATGGAGTCACCATCCGTTTCCAATACTGTTTGTTTCCAATTAAATGGATTGTTTACACAGAACGCTCTTACAGGTTCTGAGATGAATATTGGTGATGAGTTCTGACCGTGTGTATTATCCAATAATGCATCAAAATAGAAACCATCATTACCAAATCCATTGGATGTATTAATGTTATTTATACCTCCAGGTCGACAACATTGTTGCCACCAAAAGGTAAAGTTATTACAATTTCCAGGTAGAGTCACCACCCCTTTATATGCATAAATCTCTAAGGTCTTTGTTGTTGTGGATGGAACCACACAATCAAATAAGGTCGGAGCAATACCACCTGAACCTGGTAATAAGGTTACCGTTAATGATTGTTGAGAATAACATGACGAATTAATATATACCGTCTGAGTATTTCCCATGGCAATTCCTGAATTATCTCTGTAAATGCGGAGTAGAACTTCATACTGACGAGCAACACCCGTAGAATCACCGATATATCGGTATTGTATATCACCTCCTGAAAGGTGAGACCCAAACATAGTTAGGGAGAGTAAAAAGCAAATTAAGGTTAAAAGTTTTTTCATTTAATATTATTTATTTATAAGTATATGGTCCAAATAAGTTGGATGGTTATCTACCTTTCTCCAGTTGGTTTCTTTGACACCGTCAGTAATCACATCATTTACAATATCCGTATGTGGGTGAGTCATATTCTTCTGACGAGCATAATATTCACCATAACCATTTAACTCACCACTTTTGTCAGGGAGTTCTATAACCTCTTTAATACCATTTTTTATCACATTTTCGGTGGTATCTTCAAAGAAATGTATACCATGTCTTGTTTCTATTATCCCATTTCTAATTACACCTTCAACCCTTCCTTTATTATGGTATGCATCTTCGTGAGTTTTTTTGATTACATTATCAACTCTCCAAGTTCTTTGTGATGGTTCTTGTTTGATATCTTTTATACCATCTTTTAAAGTAACAACGACTTCTCTCAAACGATGGTGATTTTCATCAATGGTTTCTTTGATAATTTGTTTAACACCATTTTCAATAGTGTCTTCAACAAAAAACATACGTTCCTGTAAAGAATCTTCGGTGTGTTTCACACCATTTTCAATGACATCTTTAACTGAAGGACGATTCTGATTCCATTGGTCAATAGTTTCTTTAATTCCATTTTGAATGGTATCTTCAACGAGAGTAATATCTAAAACCTCTAACTTAACGGTGTACCTCACCCCATTTTGAATGGTATCTTCAACCCACTCTGTGATATAGTGTTGATTTTCAACCACATCCAAAGACAGGTATTTGAAACAATCCTGAAAAAAATAGAAGTTATACCATAAGGTCCCTTCTTTGGTGAGTTCAATAACCCATTTCTTTTCATCAGTAAAGATAAACCACATTGAACCATTGTTGTGGTATGTGTCCACCCCTTTGGTGAATTGGTTAATAATTTTAAATAGTATGTCTTTCATTATGGTATTTTAACAAAGATAAAAGAAATAAGTTGGAAAAACAATTACTTACCACTTCTATTTTTCATATCTTCAACTATACCATTTTTGATTTTCTTTAACCCATCCATCATTAATTTAGGTCGTGGGTCTTCTATCGTAACCGATGCAGGTTGACGCGTCACCTCAATAGTATCATTTACATCGTACAGTCTCATTTCACGTGACATAACAACAGGAGTGTTTTCTATTTGATTTCTTAACCTATCAATTTCCGCCATTATTTGTTGTTCTCGTTCTAAGATATCATCAGTACATTGTCTAGCATTTCTGATAATTTTACTGTTTAAAGTGTCAATCTCAATATTTAAAGTTTTTATTTCAGAGGATTGCTTTTCAATCTTTTCACTTAATTCTGTATTATCTTGTGTGAACGCATCAAGAATACTGGGTGTGATTGATATAATTGTTATTGTTAATAAAAGTAACAACAACGCAATTATTCGTTGACCCATTGAAAACTTACCTAATATCTCTGAAATGTACTTGAACATAACAATAAATATTATGGTTTAATCTTTAACCACTCAATAACATTTGTTTTTGGTTCCCAACCGTATTCTTCTTCTATTTTTTCTATATTACTTAAACTTCTTTTTGGTTCTTTTCTTTCTTCGATAAACTTAATTTCATGATTGAATGTTTTTGCAATATCGATAATTTTAATCTCATCACCTGAACCAATATTATAGATGTTGTATTCATAAGGTTGTGGTTCTATTGTCATCATCAAAGCATTAACCAAATCCCTAACATAGATATAATCTCTTGTTTGTTGTCCATCACCTGTTACTGTGATTGGTTCACCATTTGCAAATTGTTTTAAGAATATGGCAACTGCAGGTGCATATGAACCACTATTAGGTTGTTCCTCACCAAATACATTGAAGAACCTTGTTACTGTAATCTGAAGTTTGTCTGACGATACAGTTTTTAAATACTGTTCTGAGAATAATTTATATTCGGCATACGGTGATATTGGATTCAACTCATCATCTTCCTTTGTTGGAATTATTTCTGTTGGTCCGTACACCGCAGCAGTACTAGCAAACGTAAAGTATTTTACGTTATGAGTCTCAGCCCAATCAACAACATTAATTGTCATTTGATAACATCCATCTTTATATTTATCAGGGTTTTCTAAAGACTCCTGAACCGATGTTGGTGCTGCTAAATGAAACACAGCATCAAAACTCTCATCGGGTAATTCATCCACCAATAAGTCTTTTAATTGAAATTTTATCCCTTCAACCAACCTTTCCTGTTTTCCTGTTGATAGGTTATCCAACACGTGGACATCATGACCCATACTATATAATGTGTTTGATAAATGGTGACCTATAAATCCCGCACCTCCTGTTACTAATATTTTCATAGTTTTTTTATTTAATAATACATTAAAAACAATATATTTAAAGTATATGGCACATCCTTTACTACATGCAAAATCTTCAGTCAAAAAGTTTGGTGGAACTGTTGAAGATTATATTCACATTCACGATTGGTTTGATGAAACCAAATCATGGATTGGTCATTCTAACCATAGAGCATTTAGACACCATTCTGAAGGAATATTTGAATGTGAAAAAGTATTCGGTAAGTCTTTTATAAACAGTGACGGTAAAACTGTATATACCAGATATGTTGGAGAACAACACGTAAAAGAGGATTGTTTCAATACCATCCCATCAGCAAAAGATTGGATTGATGCCTTCCATTCACGAGAAAAACCTATGTGGATGATTAGAACAATGGAATTAAACATAGAAGACTAATATTTATTATCATGGACAAACAACTAAAAGTATATTTAAACCTTATTAGTAAATTCTTAGAAAAAGAAGAATGCCCTGAAATTGATATTGATTTTGACCCCTATAGTTTAAATAGTCATAGCGGTTATAGAATATATTGTAACGGTAAATATATAGCACTACCAATAGACATTAGTAAACCTCTTGAACAATTTATGGAAAGTATCGGTGGTGAATTAGACACTGAAATTGGTGATAGTGAAGTGTATCAACATCAGGTTAGAATAAACACAAAAGATAGAACTTTAACCATTGTCTCGTATTATACAATTTATGGTCAAGATGGACCATACGAAGAATATAGTGAAGATGAAGGCACAATTAAAGCTTGTGAACAATTTATCAAAGACGGTTATACGGGTGTTTTAACTTTTGATTTTCATGGTGGTGGTGATTCAGGATATGTTGAAGAAATAGGTAGGTCAAACACTTCAGACGGTAATGTAAATTTAAATAATCTAGCAGACGATGTATGTTACTCTTTACTGTCAAATTATGGAGGTTGGGAAATCAACGAAGGTTCACAAGGTCAAATATATTTTGACTTGGACAAAAAAATGGCAACTATAGAGTTTACTTGGAATACTGAAGAAGCTGGTGAAGAAGAACAAGGTGTTTGGCACTTTTAATCTTCAAAATCTTCAGGAGGAAACCAACTCTTCCATTTTTTACATATTTTAGAATTAGGATTTTGTTCACAGTACTTCTCTAAATAAAAAGTACCACTTATCACAAACATAATTAATACAACAATAATTGGTATTATTATCATTTTAGTTTCTTACTTTTTTGGATAATAGTCGCACAAACTTTCTGAATTTTAGTAGGTTTTGGGTCATAACCCAAATCTAATAGTTTGTTAGTTACCTTTCTTAATTGTTTTTCTGTTGGTGAATTCCAAAACTCATCCTCACAAACATATAAATCACCGTAAAGTTCTGCAGCAATTTCTGAAAGTGTTGTTTGAAGTTGAAGTAATTTTTGTATCTGATAAGTCATGATACAAAGTTATATCATATCTTTGATACTATCAAGATATCCTGTTTTTTTCAAATAATTAAACATATCCTCACCTAACTTTTTACCAACCTCAGTATCTGATGGGAAGTGAGCCTTTGCCATGTTTCTTGAGTATGATATGTCATCGGCAATCTCCATAAGCTCTGTGTCTAACTCAGGATAAAAATACGACAATATCATACCTATTAGTCGTCCCTGTGCGGCATGACCTGATGGGTATGAAGGACTCTTCATTGAATCCATCATCTTATCATCCATTTCTATATCATGAACTTTATTTAACTGAAATGGTCTTGGTCTGTTAAAGTAATATTTTAAATCTAAAATAACCGCACCAGCCTCGTCTAATATCTTATCTATTAAATCCTCATTTAACTTAATCTCGTTTGATTTAAGGAACTTTTTGTATACTTTCTTAACCTTATCCATCTCATCAACAAAACTGTCGTCAACCTCAATCTGTGCAAGTAATTCTAATTCTTTTTTGGCTTCATCACTTAAGTTTTCAGGATGTTCAATATCTTTAAACTTTGAATAGTCATAATCTGAAAAGATTGAATTGGGTATATTGTCCATTCTTTTCTGATGTTTTTTATCAACTTTGTCTGAATATACCATTTCTTCTTCACTTTCATTTATATTCATTAACGATTTAATTCTGTACATTTCTTCAATTAAATCATTTGGTCCAGCATTATATGCATTTATAGTGTCGAACTCAACACCAGTAACAGGGTAAACGTTATCATATAACCAATCTCTAATAACATCTTGAATCTCGTAACCTATTTCATTAATATCATCTTCAGTTATTGGGTCATCTTCGGTGGTATACATTCTATTTAACTCATCAATATTACTATAGTTATATAAATCACCTAATTCATATCGATTACCATTAGTCATCAGAGTAACTGTTGATTTTGGGTCTATCGCAACATCTATATTATCAACAGTAAATATTCTTGTTCTACGTCTTTTACCTGGCGAAACATCAACACCCATATAATAATCACCAACATCGTAATTCAAAATCTTAAATCTTAAATTATAACCACCCTGAGTATGATTAATAGGTTTTTTAGTCACATCTCTCATGATTTGGTCAATACCATCCAAACCTAAAGTTTCGCCAATACGTTCGTCTATTTCAAGTTCTTCAGCACGACTAATTCTTAGGTATTTTTTTACCGCATCATCCACTTTAAGACCTACAATATCAAAGTATTTATCGACTTTATTCATTACTGATAAATATATCTTTTTTCTATTTAATTATTAGAATCAAAAAACCCTTTTAGGAAAATGGTTAGAGCTAAGGGCCAAAGTAGAACTATAATAAATCTACTTAAAAAATTTAAAAGAGGTAAACCTTTATTGTGACTTATAAAATCTAAAGTCATCATAAATATAATACCCAACATCACATACTCTCTCATATACAAACGTCATGACCCTCCCTAATTAAAAAAAGTACTCTAGAATCTGCAAGATATTTGGATATTTTTCCGTATTCATCCTGAAGTGTTCGACAAAGTACGTGTTTCGCAACTGAGTATTTTTTATTTTCATCAACCCTATTAAATGCCACATCAATAGCATGTGCTTTTCCATCAACAGTTTTTATATCAACATAACTTATCTCATATATCAGGTCAGTATCACCCACCTTGTATATTATCTTTGGTAGTACCGATTTCAACAGCTTCTTGTAGTCCATTCGTAAATAAATTAGGGAATTCTAAGGGCACTTCATTTAATGGTATGATACACGGAACTTTTTGTTCTATTAAAAACTTGAAGAAGTCTTGTGTTCTTGGGTGTCTAAAAGTTTTCATAATATCACCAGGAAGATGATGTGCCCATTTTTTATGATATAAATCAATACCTGTCATTTTCTTTCCAAACTGCCATAAGAAAGTAATCTCCTTATGTTTTATTAAACTAATCGGCACAATTTGTCCCGTCTCTGGATGAGCATCAGAGTAGTCTCTAATCGTAATGTTTACTGATTTATTATGATGTAAAGTCCTGTAACAATCAACCACATAGTACTTTCGAATAAAGTGTAAGATTAGTTCAGTTTTCAAATATCTTTTCTTCCTTTTCCTTTTATTCTTTCTTGAAGAGTTTTTAATATACGTAGTCTTCTATATTTCTTTTCTTCACTATGACCTGGATTATCTTTCATTCTGTGAAGTCTTTTTTGTAGTTGATGTAGTTTGTGAAATAGTTTACTTTTGTCGTCTCTTTTACCACTCATAATTAATTACTTAACGGTGCTTTAATCGTTGGGTGTGATTCGTAATTTTCAATTTTATAATCGAATTCCCCATCCAACAGGTTTATATTTTCCAACTTGATAGTTGGTAGTTTATATGGTCTTCTACCACACTGTTCGTTTGCTTGGTCAATGTGATTAGAATAAAGATGAGTGTCACCTAAATTACCAATCAGTTCACCAGGAATCATATCCACCTCCTCACATAAAAGTAAAAGTAATGTTGCGTAAGAAGCAATATTGAATGGTAAACCTAAAAATGTATCCACACTTCTTTGATTCCACATTAACGACAACACATAGTATTTTCCTGGGTTAACAATCTTTTCTTCTCTCGTTGAAGGTCTTGTATACACCTGAAATCCATAATGACACGGAGGAAGTACCATATTATTCAATTCTCCCACGTTCCACGCATTAACCATCAATCGTCTACTATCAGGATTTGTTTTAAGGTCGTTGATTAGATTTTCAATTTGGTCAATATATCTCGTACCTCTTACAAATAAAGGTTCACTATCGTCACCATCATCAACTTTTAATGTTGTAGGTATTGCTACTTGTGTTTTCCACTCCCTCCATTGTCTACCATAGATAGGACCTAACTCACCCCACTTCTCGGCAAAATGGTCTTGAGTTTTAATCTTTTGAATGAAAGAATCAGGTCCCATAGCTAAGTCACCTTTCTCCATTTTATACACCTTATAGGCATCACCATTCCAAATGTTACAACCATTCTCCACCAAGTATTTAATGTTAGTATCTCCTTTGAGGAACCACTTTAACTCGGTCATCATAGTTTTAATAGCCATCTTCTTTGTGGTTAACAATGGGAAACCTTCTTCCATGTTGTGTCTTATCTGACGACCAAAGACTGAGATGGTACCAGTACCTGTACGGTCACCTTTCTCATACCCATTGGTCATAATGTCTTTTAATAATTCTTGATATTGTTTGTCTAAGTTATTCATTATCTTTTTTTAAAAAATTAAAAACTTTAAAACGTGGATTATCAAATTGTGTCATAGCTATCCACTTACCTATAACACTTCCACATATATAAAATGGTACAACCCAAAAGTCTCCTGTAAAAAGTCTGTCTAAAGAAAAATACACAGAAGTTAATGAAACTAAATTAATCCATACTGAGTTTACCATAAGTAATGTTATTTTATTCTCATAAGTGTATTTTATTTCTAAAACTTTAAAAATGTTAAATAATATTTGGAACAACAGTACAATAAAATAATATTTCATAATCATAAAAAAACCTTCTCCCTATATTATAAGAAGAAGGTCATAAATTATCAATTAAATAATTCGTTTAAAAGATTACTTTCCGATAACTAAATCGCTGTAATCTAATTTTTCCATACCACCCAAAGATTCCTCAACCTCATCATACATGTAAGCCTTAACAACTGCAACTACGCTTTGTTCGGCTTGGGCTATTTTACTTTCCATCCAATCGTCAAGTTGTTCACCGTCTTCCATCATCTCCCACATCTTATACGCTAATGTGGCAATCGTAAACATTTGTTGTTTGGCCATGTAAGAACCATCATGGTTTTCTTTCAGTTTAGATTTTAATCTTTTGAGTTGTTGTTCTGTTAAAACTATATTTGCCATACTCTGATTGTTATACTGATAAATATACAGAAAATAAAAAAAGGTCAGACGAATCTGACCTTTTCGGGACCGACTGTTTGAGGCTTGTCGGACAACTCCACCACCCTTTCGGGATTATCATACCATCTCTTCGATGATACCGATAACTTCACTTAAGATAAGAACCAAACAGGCTATTGTCAAGTTAAATGGAATAAATCCATATCCAACAATTCTGACCCCCGATTTAATAAAACTCACCACCTTATGCCATTTTTGATTTGGCATATGTTTTATGTCCACCAAAGGTTCAAACTTATTTAAAGTTTTTGTGTACTTAATTTGTTTCTTATTAATTTTAGAGTACAAATCAGGATTGATTATACTTTGATTTAATGGATTTTCATTTCCTGTTAACTCTTTGTAATACGGGTTTAATTCACCCGTTTGTGGGTCGTGTGTTGGAATTTCTTTAATCATATTCTAAATTTATTAACTAATTTATTAACTTCATCATCATACGCTTCTTCAACAGTTTTACACTGTCGAATACCATATGCACCACCATCGGTTGTGTAAATAACTACATCATTGGAGTATCTTTCAATCTCTTCAATAATTTTTATCTCTTTAGTTTCAGAGATAACTATATAACCACCAATCTTATACATTTTGCAACTGTTTTAGTTTAATATTCAACAAATCAATATTTGTACGGTCTTTATCTGTTAGTTTACCTTTGGAACGAATCTCTTCGATAATCTCTTTAACCTTCTCGATTTCACTTTTAGGTAATACTTTTTTAAGTACAACCCTCTTAGCCCATAAGTATTTAACCACCTTTAAAACTGTTTGTCTTTTCTTATATAAGAAGTAAACCACAACTACACCAATAATGTAAGGATAGTAAGCCATTACAAATAGGTAAGTGTAATATCCAACCAAACATAATAGGATGAATAAATTCCACGTCAAATCTTTTATGTACTTAATCACGTCTTTCATTTTTTAACCTTTCATTTTTTAACCTTTCATCTCTACATGCTTCCAAACCTTTCCTAATTGCCTCTTTAGTGAATAACTCAGGATTTTTGATTGTTAGATTAATTGTAAGTCTATCAACAACTTTGTTAATAATCTCTTTTGCATCTTCAGCAGTCTTCCAATATCTACTTAACTGAGTCTCAGCAAAAGACTTACCAGAAACTGTGTAGTACAACACAACATCAGAAATCAACTCACTACTCTCAATGATTTCCAAATCACCACTATTAAGATTTATTACTTGTTCACCTATTTGATATTTCATTATCCCTCCATTTTAGATTTTTGTACTGCGTATTCTCCCAATGACATTTCGTTAGTGTTACCAATAACAATACACTCCTTCAAAAGTTTGTGAGGAATGTGAATCAAGAAGTCACGAGCGTTGAAGCTAGTTAGGTCCTGCTTCAATTCGATACAAGAATGTACCAACTGAAGGAACAAACGAAACTGAACCTCGTCAACGAAAGTTTCTTGAACTAATTTCCCGAACTGTGGGTGAATGATATTGATGTACTTTTGAACTGCCATGATTTCCTTGTTTTGTTATACAAAGATAAGGAATTAATCGCAAACAAACAAATAAAGGCATAAAAAAACCTCAGAGGGTTGCTCTGAGGTTAAGGAAGGTGTATGGTAAAACGCTGAGACTACACGTCTATGTGACCCATCTTTTGTGAGATTATCCTGATTATCGGTTCCTCACTTGTCCATCACGATTGCCCGTGATATTGAGTCAGTGTCGGTTATTTGAGTGAACCACTCTTCTCGTTGTCAGCTACTCAACCACTACTTAACTCTGTAAAGTCTTGCGAACTCTCTAAGGGATGGCCGTCCCACCAGGTCTTTTATGATTGACATCAGTAGACTTGCGGTCTAACCGATGACTTCATTGACTAATGTCTGAAGTATTAGACACCTTTCACTGTCAACGCCCGAAGTCTTGTGCTCGTCTTTTAATTTTTAATTAAAATAGCATCTGTGGAAAAATGGACGATGTGCTTCGGGAGAAGGTTCGTTCCTTTTGGGAACAAAATGCTTCACACCACCCTGTGAACCTGCCAGCTCACGGTCGGTCAGGACTTCGTTGTCTTCATACGACTTGGAAACCCTTTAGACTGGTACCCAGCCCTACAACTCATAGCAGTGAGTGTCGAACCGTCACCTGTAGCTTTTCCTATTGATGTCACCATCTCAACTCTGATATTCCACGGACTCAGAGTGACCTCTTCCCCCCAGCAGTTGCCCTCGGGGAATCGGCCGTAGCCACTTTGTTTAGTTGTCAAGACCTAAGTCCTGCGAACGTTCACGGTGTACTAATCCCGTTTCAGTTCCTTTAGTCCCCTCACAGGGGTTATCTAACGACGCTAAACCGCCGATGGCTAATATACTAATTTCTAATTTAAGGGTTCTTAAAATATGGAATCTCTTCCAAAGTCTTTAATTAGTTATATTAAACCAAATTTCTCTTAAGTGTAAGAACGTTTGGTGATTTCTCACCGTTTTTTGTTTTGTTTAACAAACTTACAAAAAGTTTTTCAGTTTGTCAAACACCTTCTAAAAATTTTTCTGATTTTTTTTTCAGTAGGGTAAGATATAAATATCTCGTAATTTTCAAAAGGTTATACAAAGGTATAAAAAAATTCGTTTCTGTCAAGTACCTGAGTGAATTTTTTTAATATTTGTATTCTCCTGAACCATTAAAGTTGTCTTTTAGTGCCGTAAGTTTGTCTTCGGCGGATGCCAAAAGTTCAACCATATTATCCATTTCTTCTACTTGTTGAGGGTGTTCACCAATTCCTACGGAATTTTTAAAGTAAATTTCAAGTGTAGCCAAAGCTTGTGCTTTGTCTGATTCGTACTTTGCTACCAAAGCGTTGTAAAGTAAACTGTTCATCTTAAATTCTAATTACGTTATATTTATGTTTATGAAGTTAATTGTAAACGATAATATTTTCAAAGTCAAACTTGCATTGTCACCTGAATCAATAAAAAAGGGAATGATGCACCAAACATTTGATGATTCTTTTAATGGTATGTACTTTGTGATGCCTGAGAAAGACAACCAATGTTTTTGGATGAAGAACTGTGTTATACCTTTGGATATTATTATGTTAGATAACAATACAATTACTGAAATTCATGAGAACTGTCCTCCATGTGAGAGTGGCGATTGTACCAGTTACTGCGGATTTGGTAACAGAGTTGTTGAATTACCAGGTGGTACTTGTTCTGAGTTAGGCATAAAAAAAGGAGACAATGTCTCCTTCTCTTTATTCTGATTTAGATTTATTAATCTTTTCTTTTAGTAACCTGACAAATTCTGCTTGAATCATCTTAGCGAATTTCACGTATGGTGCATCACCACTATCTTTACTATACTTGTATTTTCCTTGTGGTGGTCTTTTACTTCTTCCAAAATAATTTAGTGCTGAAATGTTTGTTATACATTTATGTCCACCAGAGTTTGCTTGAATCATCTCCCAAGCAGGTACGCCTAAACGGTCAAGAACTGCCCATTGTTCTTCAGTCAATTCTGTTGATGGAATATCCATAATTTGTTTAAGTTGTTCCATCTTTTCTTCACCACCATCAATACTACGAATTTTATCACCATAGAATGCTTCAAGGTCAGCGTTTGTAAAACCAACTGAACCTTCTTTTAACGCTGTTTCAGAAACCCACTTAATCGTTGAAAGTGGAATAATCTTTTCCTTTAATAGTCCTTCCCATTTTGATAAAACTTCCTGTGCAATCTCCCCTAAGTTTACACCTTTTAATTCTCTTTCTGTTTTAAATGGATTACAAGATGCTTGAACCAAACCCATTGGCCAAGCAATCACTAAAAAGTCAGCTTCAGGATTATTTTCAAATGGAGTATATCGGTCATACGAACCAGGTTTCATCATGGAACCTCCACCGTACTGAATAATAATTCCATCTTCATATCTAACATTTGGATTTTGTTTTTGTGCTTCAACATAAGACTTCTGATGGATGTCCATCTCTTGAGGTGTTGCAAAGTTTCTTTCATTTGCAATCCTTTTAATATTCTGATAAATGTTTAATAGAGATGGTTGTGAAGTCATAACCAATTCTTCTAAGAAACCAGGTTTGTTCTTATAAGCTAACAATAACTTATTTGTTGCTAACCCTAAGGCAAATTTGTTTTGTTGTAATTCCTTGCTCTTATCGATTTGAAATATGAAATTCATAATATCTTTTGGTTGTAATCCAAATCTTGCAAAGTCTGCCGAATCAACCGTTGATATTAATGTAATGTCCTCACTTGGGAATATTTCTTTTGGTGACATAATTTGTGATAGAGTTGCAACATTAGAACGTGATGGTCTAAACGATGTTGCAGTATCACCTTCAACACCACTCTGTGAATCGTGGTGGTCCGTGTGTATTACGAACATTGGTTTACCGTGAGCAAAGTCAACTAACACTGGCATTGTGTCTCCTTGAGCATCCTGTTTTTTAATCGCAAACTCCTTATCACCGTATTGAATTATTTCAGAATCAACAACTTTAATTCCATTATCTTCCAAATAGTTTTTCATCGCCAAAGCGGTAGTAACACCATCCAAATCTTGGTGAAAATATATTTTTGCTTTAGGGTATCTATCAGCAAGTGCTTTAATATTTCTTAACCCTGATTCTTTAATAACTCTTCTCATAATTAATTACTAAATGGTCCTGTCGTATATTGGATTATATATCCCTTTCTGAAATTACCCTCCCCTTTTAAATCTTTACACAGAGGATTTAATTTTTGTAAATCACTGTCCGATTTATTTTGAAATTTGTTAAAAGTATCTCCTTCCCCAATCTTATGTAGGAAACGTGTCGGGTGACCAGATACATTTACATAACCTGAGTTGGCAATTCCTTGTGTTAAAAAATCTTTAGTGAAACAATACTTTTCACCTGAACCCGTAGGTTTTGGCCCCTTTCTTAATAATTCATCAGCAGCCTTTCTATGTCCATCACTGATGGGATAATTTTCTTGTTCTGCAATGACCTTACGAATAATATTCTCAAGTTGAGATTCTGTTAATCTTATTACTTTTTTCATATTTAAAAACGTTTATTATAAATATACTGATAAACAAAAAACCCCTCATTTACGAGAGGTTTCAATCACTAATGATTGTGCTGCCGCCAATATATTATCATACCAACTTCGATGTGGTCCTTCCAACTTATGTTTTTCAAACCACATAATATTACCATCTGTCGTTGTTATTATAATAGTATCTGAGTCAATTACTTTAATGTTTTGAATGTTCATCTAATACGATTTCTAACTGTTGTTGGTTTATTTGATACTCTTTAATTCTCTCTCTTGC
>Ga0208019_1000780_pt1 | contig 17198 bp, 15 predicted proteins | sample CB_VirMetaG_5_FD_184540 | JGI IMG/M metagenome (GOLD analysis project Ga0208019, IMG submission 184540) | Freshwater to marine saline gradient viral communities from Chesapeake Bay - CB_1508_1D Viral MetaG (SPAdes) (version 4) | ecosystem: Environmental > Aquatic > Marine > Coastal | place: USA...
ACGGGCACACGAGCCAAGAGCTCAAGTACATCGAGCAGCAAGAGTACAAAGCCAAAGAAGAACACGACAAAGTCTTACAGGCCTTCAAAGAAGCCAAAGAAAAGCTTGAAACAAAGCGCGTAGAAATTGAACTTAAATGGAACAGGCTCAGAGATGAAATCAAACAAGTTGAAAGTGGAGATAAGGCCAGCGAATAGCTTTGATGATTCAATCATCATGAGCAGTTGGTTGAAAGGTGCTTATCACCTATGCCCAGCCTTTAAGGATATGCCTAGAAGTCTGTTCTTTGGGATGCATCATCCTGTGTGTCAGATGTTACTTCTCACTGGTGATGCCATCTGCGCTGTAGACGTTGAAGACCCTACACATGTGTTAGGTTATCTTGTTTACAAGAATTACAGAGACTTTTCAGTGATTCACTGGGTTTACATCAAACAACAGTTTAGGCGCTTCGGTATTGCTGAAGAGCTACTGAGATATGCAGAGCTCAATAACATCATCTTTACGAGTCATGAGACTACAGACTCACAAAGATTCTTTAACAATAAGCTGTTGCGTACCTTTCACGCACCACACTTTAGACATGGGGAATGGCATGAAGATCAAGTCAGTGTTTTTTTATCAAGCCGTAAAGCTGGGTAACAAGATGATCAATTCAGCTCATGAAGATCATTACGATATCAGCTGGAATGACGGGCTAGTGTACGTCTTTGACGCAAAGCAGAACATCTGTGTGGCAATCCCATCGACAAACATTCCACAGTTTACTTTGCCATCGAATGACAATCCTTTCGCTCAGAAGCCAGTTTCTAATATCGAGAAAGCAAGAGCTGCGAAGGCTGCAAAGAAGGTGCCACATGAGAGTGTACTACCGTAACAACGATGTAGACCAAAGGGCTGATAGACTCCCTAACGTCAAAGACATCGTTACGCAGATTAGACTTATCATGCAGAACAAATCCCTTGATGAAGCCACAAGGGATAAAGCCTTTCGTTTCTTTTACTCAGTACCACCGAGTCAGCGTGATGTGACTTGGGCAAACGCGGCACTAGCTTTTATCAGTACGGTCAAAAGATGACAGAGAAGAAAAAGAAAAAGCCAGGCCCTAAGCCTAAGCCTATCGACTTGGAACAAGCTTACAAAAGCGCCAAAGAGGGTAAAGATTTAGGCACGATACAGCAGGAGCTTGGCAGGGCAAAGAACGAAAGCAACTTTTCAAATTTACAGAAGAAAAATCCAGAACTTAAACAAGCTATAAAGAGAGGCAGAGAGGAAAATATTCAAGAGCACGTTAAACAAGTGATACCTATGGCTCAGTGGGCCTTGAAGGAAATACTCTCGAACCCGAATCACCCTGGGTTTACGGCAGCTACACTTTTCGTCCACAAGACTCAGATGGGGTTTAGGGAGACTGCGAAGGTAGAGGTGAGTGGTGAGATTCAGCACATACACCAGCTGAGCCCTGAAGATAGACAGAAGCGCATTCAAGAGCTCAAGAAAGAACTAACAGAAGCAATAGACGTGGAGCTTGTGACAGATGACGCCAAGTGAACGTGAAGCAAAAGAGAAAGAGTTACTCGCTCTCTTAGAGCTAGAGGCTAAGCACAGGAAGAGCTTGACCTTTAGACCTAAACTCTTTGCTCAACAGGCAGCTTTCATCCAAGACCCAAAGAAGCTTAAGGCTGCGCTTTGTTCACGTCGTGCAGGTAAGTCTCACATGGCTGGGTGCTACGTTATTGCTGAGGCTCTAAGGCACCCTAGGGCTACTGTCCCATACGTTGCTCTTACTCGAGGCCACGCGAAAAGAATCATGTGGAAGACCTTGCTAGACCTGACTAGGCCATACAATCCACAAGTGAACTTGACAGAGCTCAGAATAACCCTCAGTAATGGTTCAGATATTGTCCTAGCAGGGGCCAATGATGAGGCTACGGCTGAGGTTTTTAGGGGGCAAAAGTTTCCCTTGGTCGTTCTCGACGAATGTGCGTCTTTTCGCGCACACTTTCGAGAGATGGTCGAGGAAGTGATAGAGCCAGCTCTTATAGACTACAATGGCACCCTTGCGATGATAGGGACACCTTCAGCAGCCTGCAGAGGTCTATTCTTTGATGCTACGACAGCCAAGGACTCACCATACTCCATTCATAAGTGGACAATCTTAGATAATCCCTACATTCCACATGCGCAGGCATGGCTCAATGAACGTATGAGTGAGCGTGGCTGGGATGAATCAACACCAGCGTACCGAAGAGAATGGCTTGGTGAGTGGGTCGCCTCAACAGACTCACAAGTCTACGCATTCTCCAAAGAGCGCAACATAGCTAAGGCTGTGCCTAAAAAGCTTGATTACATTCTTGGTATTGACTTGGGCTATGATGACGAAACAGCGTTTGTTGTTATTGGCTACAGGCCTGATGACCCGAACGTCTATGTAATAGAGACGTACGCTAAGTCTGAGATGATTATCACTGATATCATTAGAGTCATTGAAGACCTGACAGCTAGATACAAGAGCTTTGTGAGAATCGTAGCTGATACAGGCGGCCTTGGTAAACAGATAGCTGCAGAGCTTAGGAAGCGCTACGGTGTGCCAGTGTTTCCAGCTGAGAAGACGCAGAAAGCAGAGTTTATACAGCTTGCTAACGATGACTTCAGGCAAGGCAAGATTCAGGTATTACCTTCAGAGATCAACTTCATAGAAGAGATTACAGCCTTGCAGTGGGATGAAGAGAAGCGGGGCAGGTTTATAGAAGACCCGCGCTTTGCAAACCACCGTTGTGACGCGTTCCTTTACGCATGGCGTGAATCAACGCACTATCTAAACAAGTATCCAGACAAAGCACTTGAGCCTAACTCACAAGCATGGCTCAAAGAGCAAGAGCAACGAATGAAAGAAGAAATCGAGCGTCAATTTCAGCTTGAGCAAAAACAAGAGGAGTTTCTGATATGATCGATCCAAAGTTACTAGACGAAGTTTGTGCTGTGATGCGGAAACACGGAGCTGAGGTGGTAAAGCATGGCGAAACCCTCATACAGCTTTCTCAGTTCGTGCCTATGGTGGCACAATCTGAACCGCAGCTACCAAGTACAAACCCTTATGCTACATTATCGGATATTGATTCAGCCTACGGTATTCCGTCATTCGCAAAGGATAATGAGTAATGGATCTTTTACGCGGCAAACAATGGTTCGACTCGGATCTAAGCGAGTCACAAAGGGCTCAGTACCTGTTTGGACTACTGAAGACTTTAGACTCGAATCAGATGGGCATCCAACAGAACAATCTGAGATGCTTGAGGCTGTACAACAACCAAGAGATTACAGGCTTGAGCATAGCTAACTATGTTCTGAGCTCTACGCCTGGGAATATCGGTGTTGCTAGACAGAACAGGCTCACACTCAACGTCATCAAGAGTTGTATTGATACGTTAGTCTCGAAGCTTGCTAAAGACCGTATCGCTCCAACGTTTCTCACATCGAGAGCGCCTTGGGCTAAGCAACGCCAAGCCGAGAAGCTCACAAAGTGGATGAAAGGTGCATTCTACGGGACGAAGGTGCATGAGACTATGCCACTTGTTCTCCGTGATGCTGCAATCTTTGGGACAGGCTTTGTCAAAGTCTACTCAGAAGGCGGCAAGATATGCGCTGAGCGAGTGTTTCCTGATGAGATGCTCGTAGACCTTAATGACGCGTACTACGGCTCACCTGAGTGTATGTATCAGCGTAAGTTTGTCTCTAAGTCACAGCTTCTAAAAAAATTCGCTGATGATCCTGAGAAAGTAGCTATCATCAATCGCTCAAAGACTGTTCAAGGTCACTCTTCCATGAGCCCAGCTGAGTTGATTCAAGTGGTTGAGGGATGGAGACTTCCAAACGAAGACGGGCAAGAGGGTTTGCACATCATTGCAACAGATGCTGGCAGCCTTGTATCAGAGTCTTATGAGCGTAAGCGCTTTCCGTTTGCCTGCATTCGCTACACAGTGCAGCCTGTGGGCTTTTACGGTAGCTCTCTGACTGAAGATATCTTGGGCCTGCAGATTGAGATCAACAGGCTTGCAATGCACATGCAGCAATCAATGAGACTTCTCTCAAACCCTCGAGTGTTCATTGAAGAAGGCTCTTCGGTAAACACAAACCAGCTCACAAACGAGATTGGTGGCATCGTGAAGTATCGCGGCACCCCACCTGTGATACAGACAGCCCAAACAGTAGCGCCTGAGCTCTTTAACCAGCTCAACACTCTCTACGCTCGAGCTTATGAAGTCACTGGTGTGTCTCAGCTTGCTGCAGCCTCGAGAAACCCTCTAGGTGCAAATGCTTCAGGCAAGGCCCTTCGTGAGATGACTGATATCCAGTCAGACCGCTTTGCTCTGACAAGCTATCAGTATCAACAGGTTCACCTCGACCTTGCAGAGCTCTTTATTGATGAGGCTAAAGCTCTCGCAGCTGCAGGAAAGCCTGTGCCATCGAAGTCTTTTGACCGTAAGAACGGCCTTGAGTCGATTGATTGGTCTGAAATAGCTTTGGAAGATGATGAGTATATTATGCAATGCTTCCCAGCATCTGCATTGCCTGATCAGCCTGGTGCGAGAATCGAGTCTATTCGAGAGCTCATGCAGATGGGCATGATTGAACCAGACACAGCTCAAGAGCTCTTAGACTTCCCAGACTTGGATAAGTACACAAGCCTTGCAGTAGCGCCTACGCGCATCGTTCAGCGCTTGATTGAGCAAATGCTCGAGACAGGTAAGTACATTCCACCTGAGCCTTACTTGCCCATCGACAAGATGCAAAAGATGGCACAACTCTACTACTGCGACGCGCAAGTGCGTGGCATGGAAGAGGAAAAGCTCAATCTACTGAGACAATTCATCGACGCGTGTGGCCTCATGGTCGCACAGATGACACAGCCCCCACCCCCACAAGCACCAGCACAGCAATTGCTAGAATCACAGCTTGCTGCACCAGCTGGAGCGCAGGCAGTACCAGGTGCCGCACTACCACCACCACTAGGAGTTTGATCGCATGATGACAGGAATCGAAGCAACAGCACCAGTCGAAGCTCAAGAGCCACAAGCAACAGAGGCTAGTCTCGAGGGGCAAGCGCCTGAAGCGCCAGCACCCGAAGAGAAAGATGACTTCAGTGAAAAGTTCATGCGACTAGCTAGACGCGAGCGAGCTTTGCAACAGCAACAGGCCGAGATGAAGGCTAAGATGGCTGAATTTGAAAAGCAAATGGCTGAGTACAATCAGTTCAGAGAGTTGAAAACAAACTGGAAAGCAAAACCTTATGAGTTTCTCGATTCAGCTGGTGTTAACTTTTCTGACCTTGCTCAAGCTATGCTCGAGTATGGCAAGCCCGAAGATCCATTGGAGCAAATGAGAAAGAAGATCGAAGCTCTTGAAAAGGCTAAAGAGTCCGAAGCTGAAAGAGCAGCTAAGGAGAAAGAAGCCCAAGAAGAGGCACTTCGTCAAAATGCTCTCAAAAGCTTCAAAGAGGATCTTGCAAAATTTGTGGACAACGGTGAATATGAATTGATTAAAGCGAATGAAGCTACTGAACTTGTCTATGAAGTCATGCAGCAAAAGTATGTGGCAGACCTACAAGCAAATGGGAAAGCTACGCCAATGCCGCTCAAAGACGCCTGTGATGCTGTTGAACAGTATCTCGAGGGACAGGTTAAGAAGCTAACCGAGCTGAAGAAAGTTAAATCTTTGTTTCAGCCCGAACATTCCGAATCTAAGCAAGAGCTATTCAAGGCACCAGTTATAGAGCCTAGGCAGTCAGGGCCATCAACCACACTGACAAACGCAATGCGAGCGGCTACAGAGCCAGCAACGCCTCAGCACCGTCGGCCAACGGAAGAGGAAAGGCTTAGAGCTTCCGCAGCACTTATTAAATTTACTTAATTATTGGAGTATTTATCATGGCATTAGATCTAGTTTCATTCAGCGCAGCGCTGAAACAACACTACCCCGACTACAAGATCGAGAATCTTGTGTACCAAAGCAACCCTTTCATGGCCCTCGTACCGAAGCATGAGCAATTCGGTGGCGAAGTTATGAAAATGCCACTCATATACGGAAACCCTCAGAATCGTTCAGCTTCTTTCTCGGTAGCTAACGGTCAGAGCTCTACTTCAGCGCTCAAGGCTTTCCTCTTGACTCGTAACAGCGACTACTCGATTGCTGAAATCAGCAACGAAGTTATCCTTGCTTCTGAAGGCGACGCTAACGCTTTCTTGCGCGCTGCTACAGTTGAAATCGACGGTGCGCTTCACGCTCTTGGTCGTTCTGTTGCTACTAAGCTCTACCGCTCGGGCTCCGGCTCTATCGGCAAGGCTGCGACAGTGACAGGTACAGGCACAATCATCACTCTCGCAGTGACTGATGACGTTGTTAACTTTGAAGTTGGTATGACTCTTCAAGCTTCGGCTACAGACGGTGGCGGTTCGGTTCGCGCTGGTTCTGCAGTTGTTTCGGCTGTTGACCGTATCAATGGCGTTGTGACTTTGGCTGCAGCTGGCATCACAGGCCTTACAGCTAATGACTTCATCTTCGTCGCTGGTGACTACGATGCAGCTCTCAAAGGCTTGGGCGCTTGGCTTCCTTACGAAGACCGCGCAGCTAAGTTGTCTGGTTCTTTCTTCAGCGTAACTCGTTCGGCTGATGCTACTCGTTTGGGTGGTTTGGTTTACGACGGTACAGCGCTTCCTATCGAAGAGGCTCTCATTTCTGCAGCTTCATTGGTTGGTCGTGAAGGTGGAAGCCCTGACTATGCTTTCATGAGCTTCTCTGACTGGGCAAACCTTGCTAAAGCTCTCGGCTCTAAAGTTCAGTACGCTGACGTTAAAGCTGGTGCAGATGGTGCGGTTGGGTTCACAGCACTCATGGTTAACGGACCACGCGGTGTCATCAAGTGCTTGCCTGATGTTAACTGTCCAAAGGGTGATGTGTACTTGCTCCAATTGAACACATGGCAGCTCGCTTCCTTGAAGAAAGCTGTTAACTTGTTCGATACAGACGGACTTCGTATGCTTCGTTCTAGCTCGGCAGACAGCCTGCAAATCCGTTGCTTCAGCTACGCGCAGCTCGGATGCTCGGCACCTGGCTACAACATGCACTTGAAAATTGCCTAACATCACTGGGGCCTAAGGGCCCCTTTTAATGAGGTTTGAAATGGCTAACAGATTGTATCAGCAATTTCAGTACACAGCCGAGCGTTCGCCTGTGCAACTGTTTGCGACCGTTGCCATCGGTGCGTCCGGTGCAATGAGTGTAAAGAAAGGATACGGCATCAGCTCTGTTGTGAAAGAAGCAACGGCTGGTCAATACTCAATCGTCTTGGAAGACAAGTTTAACCGAGTTTTGTCTGTAACTGCTCAAGTAGTTCATGACTCCATTTCGGCTGTACAAGCTATCCAAGTTCTCGAAATTCCAGCTAACTTGCAAAGCGCTGTAGCTGCAGGAACGGGCTTCAAGATTCAGTGCATCGACAAAGATGGCGTTGCTGTGAATCCTGAACAAGATGCTCAATTGTTCGTGCAAGTACACGTTGTTAACAGCTCTGTTGATGCTGGTAAGGGAGTCTAAATCATGATGATTATGGGAGATCCTAAGAAATTGGCTTCTATAATCGTCATGAAAAAATTGGGTGGCGCTGGTGAAGACCGCGCTGCTCAATTGCGTGGCGAGACAGAAAGAAGCTTGGCCGAGATGAATGGCGAAGAGGATGAAGGAAAGCTTGCTCTCAAAGATGCAGCTAATAAGCTCGCTCTGGGCATTGAGGCTAAATCACCTGAGATGATTGCTAAGGCATTCCATCAGATGTTCAAGATTGTCGAACTTATGCCACACGATGAATATCACGAAGAAATTGAGGAAGCTGTCGAAGGGCCTGAATTTGGGGGATACTAAACATGGCTCGCAAGTTTACAGTATCCGAACTAATCACACGCATTAGAGAGCGTTCTAACACTGAGCGCTCTAACTTCGTTACGGATGATGAAGTTATCAGACTGATCGATCAGGCATACACGAAGCTGTATGACATCATCGTAAGCAAGTTCGAGAACTACTACATCGACGAACACAGCTTTACGACAGATGGTGTGAATCAATTTTATGATATTCCTGAAGGCTTTTACAAGATGGTCGGACTCGACCAGCTGCAGAACAATTCGGGAAGTGGAGACAACGCTCTCACGGTACGGCCTTTTAACTTTAATGAAAGAAACCGCTACAACAACATCCTTTTCGCTGTAACGGCTGCCGCATTCTACCGCTATTTGATACAAGGCTCAAAGATTAAGATACTTCCACAGCCTAGCACAGGCATCACATTCAAGATGTGGTACATCCCAGCGCCACCTAAGATCACATCTGCAACGCAAGAGATTGACGGCATATCAGGCTGGGAAGAGGTGGTAATCCTTACGGCCGCAGTGCAAATCATGAACAAGCAAGAGTTAGACAGCTCCGCACTGAAGCGTGAGCAAATCGAAGCAATAGACCGCGTTATGACGATGGCAACGGAAAGAGATGCAGCGCTTCCTGAGCGTGTGACAGACCTTTCAGTTGTAAACGAACAGTTAGCTCTCTTCCCCGTTATCCTGTGAGGTGACGGGTGAAAAGATTCCAAAAAATATTCACTGATGACCCGCTACAGCAAAGACTTCAAGACAGCATCGCTAATAGCTTCAATGCTTTTGAGACTTTGCCACAACTAGACTCAGTTTTAGTTGAGAACATCACTTTGTTCGCGGGTGGAGACAATCAGGTAAACCACAATCTCAAGCGCAAGCTCATAGGCTGGCAGATCATCCGTCAAAATGCTGCGGCTATCGTCTATGAGAGCGACACAGACAACACACAGCCATCGAGCGTGATAATATTGAAGACGACAATAGACTGCACTGTATCGTTTATTTTCTTTTGAGGTGACAAATGACCACGACACCAAACATGGGCCTCACAATACCGGAGACACTTGTCACCACGGGGCCACAGTACGCAAACCAGATCAATACAGCATTCGATGAAGTAGATGCTCACGACCACACGCCCGGCAAAGGTGTAAGAATCACGCCAAGTGGCTTGAACATCAACGCAAGCCTACCGATGAACAATCAAAGCCTTATCAATACCAAAAGTATCGTCTTGGCATTGCAAACAAGTGTAACAACCAACAGATCCATCTACTCTCGAGGTGTTGACCTTTACTACCGTGATGCAAGCGGTAATGAGGTAAGAATCACGGCGGCTGGTGCGCTAGATGTGTCTGGTGTTGGTGGCTTTACAGGCCTTGCTGCCCCTGCATCAGCCTCATACGTCGCTGCGAGTGAAATCTTTGCCTTTTACAGTGATGCTGCAGAGTTTGCGAAGCTAGGCACAGGTGATTTGTCTATCTACCCAAGAACAGGTGTGTCACCACAGGCAGTAACTTTGGTAGCAGATGTGTCTACCGCAGCCTATAACCTGCATTTGCCAGCCATTGCACCAGCGGCTAACACATTCATGAGACTGCAAAGCGGAGCGGCCGGAGACTTCGTAGAGCTCTTGGGAACTAACAACCAAGTGACGGTGACTCACAATGCAGCCGATGTGACTCTCTCACTTCCACAAGATATCCACACAGGCGCTACACCGACCTTCGCAGGCGAGACACTCACAGGCTTGCTCACTGGCGTAGATGCTTTGTTTAGCTCTGATGTTGAGCTGCAGGGTGACTTGAATCTGACCAAAGCCTCACCAGCTGTAATAGACGCGCCAACGTATGATGCGACTTTCCTCAATGTAAAAACCGATACGATTACGCCACGCACAGGAACAGTTACATCTACATCGAACGACCTAACTGTAGGGAATGACCTTGTAGTCACTAACGATCTGTCCTGTGTTGATGCTTCGGTAACTGGAGACTTAACGATCTCTAATAACGTGACTATGAATGGCGTTCTCAAGACATTCAACGCAAACCTAGTAACCGCGAACTTTGGTACTGTGAATACAGGTAACATTGGCGCTTCAAGTGCGATATTTTCAGGGGGAGTCAGTGCTCTCAGCCTAACAGCTACCAGCTTTCTTTCGACACCAGACATTCAAACAGCCACAATCACTTCAAACACTGGTACGGCTGGAATCTATATTCAGGGCCGTCTAAATGGAGTTAGTCCAGCTTCACAAGCTGTCGGTGAGCTTCAGCTGTATGCCCCTGCAAGTAACATCACATGTTCTACTAGCTTTCAAAATCTGACAAGTCACACCCTAGGCGCTGGTATTTGGGAAGTATCTGGCTGTGTAGCGATAGTATCGATAGGTAGTGGTTTCGCTGCACCCGGAGTTAGGTTTTTACAGGGTGCTGTTAGTTTATCATCGGGCGCTGCGGATGATGTTCGCTATGCGAATACAGCTGCCGCAAATGGCATAGTTTTGTCCAGTGGTGAGCAAATGGATGTCATTACATTCTCGAGAAGATTAAACCTAAGTAGTACTACATCTGTGTATTTGGTTGGAAAGCTGATTGCATCAAATTTTAGTAATGCACAGTTTGAAGCCGCGAGAACCACGCTCAAAATACAGCGCGTAGCTTAAGGGGGATGAGATGCCATTACAGAGGCAAGTGGTGTCCATCCCTATGAGCGGTGGACTCAACACGAAGACGGATGACAAGCAACTTCCAGTTGGACAGCTTCTCGAGCTTGAGAATGGCTTTCGTAAGCGCAACGGAGAGCTTCAGAAGCGCTATGGCTTCGATAGCTTGGGCGTAACATTGGACACTACTGAGACAATCTCAGAAGGCCGTAGAATGGCTGTTTATGGCGATGAGCTAAACGTCATCACCAATAAAAGTATGTACACTTATTCAGATGAAAATGACTCATGGTTTCTCAAAGGCCCACTTGAAACACTCTCAATCGACTCAAACCCAATCATCAGTAACAGCTACGCGCAAAGCACAGCTGACAGTGCGACTACCGAAAACGTGGCGATTTACGCATGGGAAGACTCGAGAGTAGCAAACCAGATTCGCTATTCAATCGTAGACCGTAACTCAAACAGTACGATTATCGGTGACGCCCTTCTCGATAGTAACGCCATCAAACCACGCTGTATTGCGTTAGGCACGAAGTTGTTTGTATTTTACAGAGCTAATCTGAATAGTGGCACAGCATACAATTTCAAGTGCAAGATATTTGCAGCTGAGCAGCCACTTGAAGCTCCTATCACCACTACAATTGGTGGTGATATGAATGTGTCTGGAATCGCTGATATTATCGTATTAAACAATTCTTTGCTGTTCGCCTACCAAACATCAGCGCCAAGCATGAAAATAGGTTACATCAATGTTAACGGTATTGTCGGAAACGGCCTCAATGGTCTACCTTCACCCGTAAGCTTTACCAATGCTTTGGATAACCCAGAGCTTTGTATCACGTTGTTCACGGATGACGCTGATCGCTTCAATGTAGCGTGGGCTAACACCGTTGCTACTACTGGTGGCGTTATGCACATGGGCCTTTTTGCCGACCTTACGACGTCATGGATCGCAAGAGGTCAACTTGATTCTTACGTTGGAACAGCTACGACCCGCGTTCGTAACATCACTGGCTTCCAGAAGAATACACTTGCTCATATATATTGGGACAAAGATGACACCTCAGACAAGTGGAAGCGCTCAGTTACTGATACACATAGAAACATCATCACAGGCGCTATAACTCCTGGTGCGGGTAATCTGAAGTCAGTCTCACTCGCGGGTAAGATTTTCTATACAGACGATAATGGCTTTGTGCCTGTGGTGTATTACTCAGAATCACAGCCGACAGTGTTCCTTCTCAGAAACGATGGTGATATTGCGGCAAAAATGCTCTCTCAGCGTTCGGCTGGTGAGACTGCAAAAACAGGACATCTACCAAACATCACAGACTTGGGATCTAACAAGTTTGTGTTTCCGACGACCTACAAGACGCGCCTTGTGTCCGAAAACGCGGTAACGTTCGGACTCACTGGCGTCACTGAAGTCATTATGAACTTCGACGATGAGTTTATCGCTGACTCTGCACAGCTTGGCAGTAATTTACTGATTACTAGTGGTTATCTGCAGGCATATGATGGCGTTTCATTGTTCGAGTCGGGTTTTCATATCTATCCAGACAACATAACTGTGACGGCTGGTGGTGGTGGAGTAATTCCAAACAACGAATATGTTAGGTATTCCGTTGTGTATGAGTGGACAGACGCCAAGGGCCAAGTACACAGAAGCGCTCCGAGTATTCCGATTCAAAAACAAGCTGCATCGCCATCTACGTCATTTACGTTAACCATTCCGACCCTTCACATCACTGACAGGACAGGTGCTCGAGGTGAGGTAGTTATAGCTATTTACAGAACGGAAGCTAACCTGATACCGCAGCAAATCTTCTATAAGCTCACAAGTGTTACAGCTCCGCTCTATAACAACACAGCAGTGCTCCAAGTTACCTTCACAGATAACACAATCACTAACGAACAATTGCGTCTAAAAGAGATTCTCTACACATCTGGTGGTGTTGTAGAAAACATAGCTCCACCTGCAGCGAAGATAATTGCTCGATTCAAGAACAGACTTATACTTGCTGGCCTAGAAGACAAAAACACACTGTGGTATTCGCAGCAGCATATTCCGGGTGAGGCTGTAAACTTTAGCGATGTATTTAAGATTCAAGTTGATGATACTGGTGGACAAATCACAGCGCTGGGCGAGCTAGACGACAAGCTTATCATCTTCAAAGCTGGCACAATCTTTGCGATGAATGGTGACGGCCCGTTGCCTACCGGAGCTCAAAACACGTTCTCACTACCACAGCTTGTAAGCTCGGATGTCGGATGTGTTGACCCATACTCCGTAGTCAGAACACGCGTAGGCCTTATGTTCAAATCAAGTAAAGGCATCTACTTGTTAGACCGTTCTTTGCAGGTGAGCTACGTCGGTGCTGAGGTAGAGCGATGGAACGATCTGACAATCACTGCAGCTACTGTTGTCGAAGACCAAAACCAAGTACGCTTCACAACATCTGAAGGCCGATGCCTTGTCTATGACCTCTACTTTCAACAGTGGTACACCTTTACGAACATCCGAGCGATTGACTGCAAGACGTGGCAGGGCAAGTTTGTGTTCCTGCAAAGCTCAGCAGAAATATGGCGAGAGAATCAAAGCTCTTACATCGACGTAGATGTTCCTATTATCAGTAAGTACGTCCTAGCGCTCTTGCAGTTTGCTCAGGTGCAAGGTTTTCAGCGCATCTACAAGATCAACATCTTAGGCGAGAATAGAGGCACACACGGACTCAAGATAGAAATCGGCTATGACTTCAGAGAGTTCTATGAAGAGCGCTTCCTGATTGAGCCTGATGATGTTCTCGTAGGTGAAGTATGGGGCGAGGACTCTGTGTGGGGAGAAGCTGGTACAATTTGGGGTGGGGAACTTGACGGTGTATACCAATTCCAGATTCGACCACGACAACAGCGATGCCAAGCTCTAAGATTGAAAATAGAGGATTACTTTGGCTCAGGAACGGGCTCAGCAGGCTTTGCACTGTCAAACGTAGCAGCTGAGATGGGTGTAGAGCCAAACGCTGCGAGACTTGCTAAAACTAAAATCATTGCACCATAGGAGTAAACGTCATGGCAGGGATTATGGGTTTTTTATCCGGTATGGATCCGACAAAGGTAAGCAAAGCAAGCACTGCGGGTGTCGAAGAGTCCAAAAAGAAGATGCAGGAAGAGCTGACAAAAGGTCAGGGCCTAATTGAAAAGCGCATGGCAGAAACCGAAGCTCCGACGGTTGAGCGGGTAGCTGGCCCGCAGGCGGGAAGAATTGATACAGGGTTTATCGAGGCTGTGAAAGGCCGAATGCCTTCAGGTGCCCAAGCCCTACAAGGTGCGGGTGGCGCTCAAGCGTTGGCACAGACACAGGCTCAAGAGGCTACTGGAATGCTGCGAGAAGCTGCCTTAGGAGAAACGCCATCAGTAGCACAGATGCAACAGCGCAGAGCTTTCGAGCAGGCAATCGCAGCTCAAATGGCTACACAGGCAGGTAGAGCTTATGACCCAGCGGCCATGAGACAAGCTCAAATGGCTGGTGCTCAGCTTCAATCTGAACAAGCTGCACAAGCGGGTATTCTTGCAGCTCAAGAGCAAGCTACAGCAAGAGAGCTTTACGCTAGGACTGCTCAGGAAGGTACGAGATTAGGGCTTACTCAGCAGGAGTTAGCGTTGAAGGCTGCTCAGGGTGACGTACAGGCTCAATTAGATTTGGCTAAAATTCAGTCACAAACATACGGAACACAAGCGGAGCTTGAAACAAGAGCTGGGATCGCGGGCGCTCAGATTGGCGCTGAACAAGTTGGGTTGCAAGCAGAACTTCAGGCCGGAGCGCAAAAGCAAATCAATGATCTTGCAGTAGAATACATGAGATCAGGGCTCTCAGCTGCAGAGGCTCAACAACAAGCCGAGCTTGCATTGTTTGGTGAAGAGGCTGCGAGACAAAGACAAATCTCCGCAGGACGCCAAGCTATTATCGGTGGTGTGTTGTCGGGACTCGGTGGAATCGGTGCGGCCGCAATAAAGGGCCCAGCGGCAGCAGCGACAGCAGCAGTACCGAAGGTAGGGGGATAATCAATGGCTGATGTTCAATCTATTGATGTAATGGGCACCACACTAACCCGTGAGATGTTTCCGAGTGATGAAGAATGGAACAAAGTAGTCACTGCAGCTCAGCGGCCTACAGATACAAGTGTGGAACAATCTTGGAGTAAAAGGGAAGAAATACAGAGAGAAGAGGTAGAAAAAGACCGTCAAGAGGCACTAGCTCGTGGGAGAGCAGTTGGCATCACCTACAGAGGAGCGCCTAAAGAAGAACCAAAAGAAAAGGTGCTGACTGCTGCAGAAGCTGATGAACTTGCAAAAACAAGAGCAGAGATTGATACTCTTCAAGCTGAACAAGCTGCTACAAGGCCACAGGTGCAAGTCGGTGAACAAGCACCGGAAGGCGAGCAAGCTGGTGAAGGCCCTACAATAAACATCCAAACAGCTCCGACAGGCATTTCGCCTGGAATGACTCGAGAGACTGTAATCAATCAGGTCATGCAAAGCCCACAGGCTAAAGAGGCTGTGAAGCTGTATCAAGACGCAACAGAAGCCTCGATCAAAGCGAATCAGGAAAAGATAGGCTTTGAGACAGCTCGAGCTAACGAAGCTGCAGCGCTTAAAGAATCAGCAATAAAAGACCTTGAAGCGATTGACGCTGAAAACAAAGCTCGCGATCAACGTGTTGTCGAAGAAATGAACATGCAACAAGCTCGCATGCGGCAAGCGCAGGAACAGCTCAGCAACTACAAGTTCCAAGACTTTTTCCAAGGTAGAGATGGCGCTCGAGTCATGGCTGGCATTTCAATAGCTCTTGGCGCTGTTGGCTCAGCTCTTACGAAAGGCCCAAACTACGCTCTCGAGATTATCAATAACGCGATTGATAACGATCTGGCTCAACAGCAAGCAAACTACGATAAGCTGAGGGGAACGTTTGAGGGTGAGCAGACACTCTACGGTCAGCTGAAGCAACGCAGGCTAGATGACTTGCAGGCTTTTCAAATCGCAAAGAAAACACGACTTGATCAAGCTGCACTGCAAGTTGAGGCTGCATCTGAGAAAGTATCGGACGCTGAAGCAAAGAACAAAGCCACAATGATAGCAAACGCGCTGCGACAAGAGGGTGCTAAGGCTATGATGGCCGCAACAGAAGGCCTTAAGACGACGGTACAGACTCAGATTAAGGCTGCACCAGGCATGGCACCGAAGGATATCATCGACTCACGCGCTGCCTTTGAGAAGCGTGTAAGCGACGGGCCTTTGGGTGCTGCAATGCAAGCCGAGCTCGCTCTTCGCAAATTCCGCGATATTGTTAAAGCTGGTGCTTCTGAAGCTGCGCTGATTGACTTCGTAGCCTCAAAGGGTGGTTTGCAACAGGGTTCAGTTGCTATGGAGTTTGTAAACGGCCTTAACAAGATGGGCCTTGCCGATATGGGTATGGACACTATTCGTGGTTGGGTGAAAGGTGGTTCAGCACCGATCTTGATTAAGAAGATCGAGAACTTCTTAGATGCACAATCTAAGAGAGCAACAGATACGGCCGTGAAGCACCTGCCACCACTCATGCAAGAAGCTAAGCTTGTCGGACTCGACTTTGAGCCTTACATGCAAGATCTAAACAGAGCTCAACTACAGAGCGTTATGCTACGACGACAAGGCGGTAGGAGAGCTAATCCATGAGCGCAACTAAGCTTTACAACGTAGCGAATCACTCTTTCGAGGAAGTGGATGACCAAAATCTGGAGTCAGCCATTCGCTCAGGCGTCTTTAGGCTTCCAGCTGGTCAATCCATTCGTGGTTATGATGTAGAAAACAATCCCTACATTATCGACAACAGAACCCTGATGAACGGGCTTACTGATATCAGAATCGAGCTCGCAGCTGAAAAAGCTGAGCGCAATAAGATGGAAGAGGCTGCAGAAAAGCCTTTGCTTGCATCGGTTGCGGCCGCAGCTCGAGGCGCTTCCTTCGGCCTATCAGACACTCTTGCAGCTTCAATGGGATACGCTGAAGACCTCAGACGCCTCAAAGAAGCAAACCCTACAGCGTCTACCATTGGTGAAATTGCTGGTACGCTTGGCTCAATGATTGCATTGCCAGGTGGTGGCTTAGTTGGTGGTGCAGCAAGGGTGGGTACAAAGGCTGCAGGTGTTGCCGAGCGAGCTATCGCTGGGACAGTGCTAAAAGGCACAGCTGAGACAGCTAAATCAACACTAGCTAAAGACATCGCACTCCGCTCTACTCAGCAAGCTTTGACGAAAGGCACAGGCGGCTTAGTTGAAGGTGCATTGTATGGCGTAGGTCAGACAATCTCAGAAGCTTCACTTGGTGACCCGAAAGAAGCTGCGGAGCATCTTATAAGTAACGTTACGTTTAGTGGCTTACTGAATGGCGCTTTCATGGGTGCAGGTGGTGCTTTTGGCGCTATCTTGAGAAAACCGAACGGCTCACTATCTAAAGTTGAAGTACAGGCTATTCGAGACAAAGTAGACAATCTCAAATCAGCTGCATCCGAGATTGATGCAAACATCAATGAAGAGCTTGGTAAAGAAGCTGAAAACCTTATCAG
>Ga0208019_1000781_pt1 | contig 17190 bp, 27 predicted proteins | sample CB_VirMetaG_5_FD_184540 | JGI IMG/M metagenome (GOLD analysis project Ga0208019, IMG submission 184540) | Freshwater to marine saline gradient viral communities from Chesapeake Bay - CB_1508_1D Viral MetaG (SPAdes) (version 4) | ecosystem: Environmental > Aquatic > Marine > Coastal | place: USA...
GATCAAGACTGGCTCTGGAAATACCAAGACATTTAGCTATCTGGCCAATGGTTAAACCTTGAGCGCCATACTCAACAATTTTATTTAATGTTTCTTGGTCGTGGATTTTCTTTTTAGGTCGCCCTACTTTTCCCTGTTTCTCTGCCATGTACACATTTTAATTTAACTCTGGAAAAAGACGGAAATATTTTTAATAAATTAGTTGACATTTATAAAATTATTGTGATCTAATGGGAACAACTAGGTAATACTAGTCATTTTAAGGAGATAAATATTATGGATAAAACCAAAATAACCAAAGAAGAATTTTTTAATCTGGATACAAATACCAAGATTAGAATTGCTGAAGAATTTATATACCCGCATATATTAAGAAACCAAAGTAACCTAATTAATGATTTAGATAAATTAGAAGTAGATGGTTTTTTATATGAGGATATAGAAAACCTATATATGACTGATGAGGAAATTCTGGAAAACTTTGACGACAGCAAAGAGGACGAAGAAATAACTCAAGAAGAATTTATTGAAAACTATAGAGACAACGGATATGACCAAAAAGAAATTATGGAATGGTGGCTGGTGTCTGATTGGTTGCTTGATAAATTAAAGCTAAAAAACGAAGCATTTATTGATAACGATTATGGCGAATATTGGGGAAGATGTTGTACAGGTCAATCAATATATCTTGATTGTGTTATTCAAGAACTAGCATATGAATATAGCTATGACGAAAGACTATATAAAAATGCAGAGGTTGCCTAATGTCTAAACGCAAGACTTACATTACAAATGTTGGCGGTGTGAAAATCACCGCCCACACCTTAGAAGAATTTAACGCAAAGATTGCCTACGCTTTAAAATGCCAAGAGAACTACAAGGCATTAAAAGATTTAGAGTTTAGATACACGAGAGGAGAAAATTAAATGCCTAAGTTAAAGACGACCAAGTTTATTTCCTTTTTAGGTGTTAACGCTCAAGTTAATTTAACGGAAGAATATTTTTCAGGCGTCAATCACTGGGAGATCATTACAGAGAACGAGCAACCAATACCAATTACGGAAACAGGTTATAAATCTAATTTCTTTTACGATAACGCAACTATGGAAGATGTGCTGGATATCATAGCGGAAAGCAACGGCATACCTAGAACGCTCATACGCAACGCTGACGAGCCGTTTACACCTAGACAGGATAATACCTACACGGACACAAAAGACGCTCTTAAAACGCATCTATGGACGCAGAGCGGACAAATACAACAAGGACAACTATTTTAATGACTAAGTACAAACTAATTTACACGGAGTACACGGACGGACACCAAGCGGACGGAGAAACCAAACAAAAAGAATTTCAGGCCGAGAGCCTTAAAGATTTATTTGTTCAGGTGTTAGAGATAACCCAACGGAATCAAATAAAACCAAGCAACATTAACGCAATACTGCGGGGAGAAAAATAAAATGCAAATTAAATATGTAATTACAGAAAATGGTAAAAGGTTAAGTGGTATATACGCCAACGACATACCAAAAAATTGGTTTGAATTTAGGAAAAATGATTACCTAACCTATCCAACAAAAGAAGATGCAAAATCTGATCTTGCTTATGTTTATGATCTTGCAAAGATTGATTGTGTAGGACAGGCAAGGATTGATATGACAAATAGAATATTAAATTTCAAAATAGAAAAGGTGGCCTAATGACAGAACACAAAGACAAAGTAGAAGCTAGACGCTTTCAAATCTTCAAAGAAAGAACGGATTTACCAACGCTAGAACTAAGGGCGGACTGGGATTACATGCTTAAACGCTATCCAAGCGGGAAGCTAATTAAAGTCTTTGACGATAAACGCAAGAAGGACGAGATCATTAACGAGGGAGAAACCAATGAGTAAACAAATAACAGAGGACAACGGCTACAGGGATTGTAATGTATGCGGAAAATCTTTTAACCTTTTTGACGGCTACGGATTACTTGATTTAGAAGAAATCCTAGACTGCACGGAAGAACGCCAACACCAATGGCAAAAAGAAAACCCAGATATAGATTTAACTGGTTATTTTTGTGGAAATTGTGCTGGAGATACTATCGAAGATATAGAGGGCAGCGAAACGCTACCAGACAAATACCAAGCAATAACCAGCAATAACGCGGATTACTTTATACAAGGAGAAGAAGATGAGTAAGTATAACTATGTAGTAGTGAAAACAATAACAGCATATATAAATGCAGAAGATGATAACGATCTACTCAATCTATATTCAGAGGGAGTAGTAGACGAAGAATTATATGATGCAACAGAAGATGCTGATTACACCTTTTACAGAATAAACAACAATAACGAAAAGCAAGTGATTAACTTTGAGGAAAACGAAGATGATTAACACCACCTTTTATTTTGACTATAACGGCACGGCTGTTTCTTGGAATTACAAAGGCGACTACACGGACAACACCAGCCCGATCTATAAGGCGTACAACTACAAGACATATAAACCAAACCTAAACGATCTGGTAATCCTAGAAACGCACGGCCACGACACACGAACGCTTAAACAAGCATTACTAGAAAGCATCAACGCTAAACCGCTTGATAAACCAAAATCAATATGGGGGAAACAATGAAAACAATTATTTGGGAAAGCATAGTAAAACGCACGAACGGAAAACCAATAATCATTATTGAGCAAGACGGGAAATCGTATTCAGTGAAACAATGCGACTACAAAGGCAACCAATACAAAACTTTGGACACCTTTAACAACCAATGGGACGCTGAAAACCACGCGATCACCCGAACGCTCGGCTGGACGAACGCATGATTGAATTTCTCATACGCACGACCGCATTTATTATTTTGACTCTCTTTGTTTATATTATCTTCTGGATACTTATAGATAAGTTAAAATAACCTCTCACGCACGGGAACGGGTAACTGTATATTTATCTCCCCCTTACGAACGCTCGTTCTCGTGCATTTGCTCAATCATAACCACGCCCAGACCAACCAACAGAATATGCTTACGCACTCCCGCTTTCGCTTTCCGCACGAGCGTCCGCTCGTTCTCTAACGCTATCCACAGGATATTCTTATCCACAAGCTCACTCACACACGCACCCACTGTATTCCTACTGAGGCCTATCATCTTCGCGTAGTACGCATACGCATCATGACTGCTCATAGTTTCCGCACGAAAACGCTCGCAGATTGCCCACAAGGTTAACTTGCTTCCAGGCGAGAGCGTACGATCACCCGCTCGTGTTCGATACCACTTCCACACACATACACGCATCTTGCTGAAGTTTCTATACTTCGCAACCACGCTCGAACGAACGCACCCACTTCTGCTTTCATTCTCAGGGATTGAATCTTCTATCCACCAGAACTTATCCATTTACTTTAACCCCCATAAGAGAGATTGCCGTGCCAACGGCAATTCTCTATATGTTATGTTATGGATATATGCAAAGTATCTTTGCATTAATCGCCAAGTATCTTTGCATCTATTGCAAAGTATCTTTGCATTAACCAAGCGATCAGAGGTGAAAATTCCAAGCAAAAAAATCATTTTTGAAGGGTAGATTTTGATTTTTCTACTTGGTTTTTTACGGAAGGAGAAGATTTATTTTCACCCCTGATCTTAGTTCTTTGATTAAATATTCGATCAAAATTCTCATCAAACTTTGACTTGTTACATGGTCTTTGCTTACTGCCTTTGCCACTCATTCTTGCCACCAGATCATGTACGCAGCCAAGACTGCTAGGAATATTATTAAAGTAGTTATCATTAAATCACTCATTATTGATCTCTCCCGAACGCTATCTGGGAAATGATGTTGGGTAATCGTTTCACGATATCCTGTTCTTCTGGTGTTTGTTCTTTTTTCTTTTCTATCTTTGTGCCGTATTCACCCAACGCACACAAGATGATGTGTTTATCTTCACTATCTACAATTAATTTAAGTGCCATATTAAAACTCCATATTTTTAAGAATGTGACAGATAACATCCACAGTCCATCCATTACCAAGCATTTTATAGCGTTGGGTATTGGATGCGCCTTCGGTGTAATTATCTGGCACAGTTTGTAAACGCTCACACTCTAGCGGTGTTAGCTTACGCCAATAAACTTGATCTTTGGTTAAGACATTATCTTTTTGCACAGTCGTTATGCTATTGGTTTTATTATCTTTTCTTAATTCTAGCTTTTGACTTGTAGATCCATCTTCGTTGTATCTGCCACGATATGCACCTGCAACCACTTTAGGCTCTCTATTACCACCGCCCATAGTATTAAGAGTTGGCGACTTACCATTTGGGGAATACACGCGCTTTAATATATCGTGTCCGTTTACATCAACTGCTGTTCCTACCTGTTGCGGTGTCCCAAATCTATCGCACGCCAGGTAATCTCCCTGCCTTCCGTTTTTAACATATTCCATTGCAGACAAATTACTTGCTTTTTCTTTGCTTTCATCAATCATGCATCTTCTATGACCATTCCTAGCAACAAACTTATCTGACATAAGCGTTGGATCTTCTGGATTACCTTCTAATATATCTCTTAACACAATACCTCTTTCCTTTGGTTGGGTGATATTTGGAATGTTAGTCCAATAATATCTTTGTCTTGATTGTGCGCTAACCAAAGAACTATTAATAAATATAGGCTCAATACCAAATGGTATCTCTGGATAACAGGCTGATACTTGCTCGCTAATAACCTGCAAGTATTCTTTTTTCATTTTTACATTTTCTAATAAAAAATATTTCGGCTTGATTTCTTTTAACAGCCTAATGAACTCAAAGAATAATGCAGATCTTGGATCATCAAATGCTAATTGCTTTCCTGCAAAACTAAATCCTTGACATGGTGAGCCACCCATCAATAAATCAATCTTAGGAAAATCAACTCCTTTTAATTTGCAAACATCGCCAACCTGTATTGTATTTGGATAATTTTTCTGAGTTATTTCAATAGCATATTTATCTATTTCACTAGCATAATAATTATTTATTTTTATACCAAGACGATTAAGAGCTATCTGCCCACAGCTCATGCCATCAAATAAACTTAATACTTTCATATTAAAACTCCCAATTTATGCCTTTCTTTTCATACACTTCTAAGACGGCATTTCTTCTTATCAGTGTCATAGGGTTGGTATCAACCTCTGATGAGTTAGCTTTTACCACTCCAGCAGTGACTACCCTTGTTCTTTCGTACTCCAGGCCTTCTTCTGCACAGATATTTTTAACTTGTTGTTCTTCGCACAAACCAATAGCCAAACAAAACCTGCTACCATCTACCAATGATGAGCTTCCTCTGACGCTTTGCCGTAAATTATAAATGTCCTCTTGTACTACCAACGCTGATTTCGACATATGATGCAGAGAAAGTACGGACGCATCAAACTTTGATGCTATCCCCGCACAGAACTGACAATACAACTGAGCAGCTTCTTGGCTGGTTGTGATCGGTGCTGCCACAAAACTTTGAATAGGATCAATGACCACCAAAGAAATATCCTTAAAACTGGATATCTCCTCTATCAACTCATCTGCTTCTGGTGTAAGGGCTAAACCATTTTTATCATCTTTTAATAACATCAATGGTTTTTCTGTATCTGGAACTGTATAGACATAGGTGTCATACTCGGTGTCATACCTTTTATCTTCTGGATCTAAGGCCTTTAATCTTCTAAAGACTTCGTTGCTATCGTCCTCTGCTGCAAGTATGAGAACATTACCTGGTTTCTTTATTGGTTTACCCAACCAAGTGCCACGCCCAGAACTCACCTTTAACGCAAGATCTAACGCCAACATTGATTTACCTACGCCACCAATAGACGCAAGTATGCCTGGTTTAGATGTTTCTAATAATCCTTCAACCAACCAAGATCTTGGCGGGGGATCGCCAACCATTCTCTTGATTGAGAATTGTCGTATGCCAAGACCTTGATTGTTTATTTCTAATCTGACTGCATCTAAACCATTAGAGATAGCTAGATCGTTGTAATCACCAACGACTGATGGTAAACGGATAATACATTTGTAATTTTGTGATGCTATTTCTTCCGCTTTCTTCTTACCCAAACCACTTGCATCATTATCAAACGCTAAAATTAACTTAGCATCTGTCTTATCTCTTAGGTTTTTGACGGCATCTTTGCCAAAGTTAGCTGAAAATACACACGCCACAGGTAAATTGGTTGCCTGATAGATACTAGCACCTGTGGCCATGCCTTCTGTAATGATAATGGTATCCAGTTTATCCAGACTGCGGTAATCCGCCCCGATTAAAAAAATGTTTCCTTTGACTTCGCCAGAAGAAACAAACCTTTTTTCTCCGTCAGCCTGGATATACTGGAGTGAGCGTATTTTACCAGATGTGTTATAGATGGGGATAACTAAGGCGTTATTGTGCGTCCTTAGATTAAAACTTTTGATCTGTTTGCTTTTTAGATAATCGTGATGAATTGCTTCTGGATACGACTGAAACCTTTTTTGACAATCCTCTGCAACTTCTTCATATCTTTCTTTCTTTTGTTTCTCTGCTTCTTCTTTTGCTTGAGCTAACGCTTCTTGTAGCTTTTGTCGTTCTCCATGATCAAGTGTAGAGATCTCCACAGATGACCATTTGTACTCCGCCCCCGTTCTCCAGTTTCCGTAAGTTGCGTATAAGTAATCATTAAAAGTATTAATAACATACCAACCCGATTTCTCATTTCCTTTATCTGGCCTTATTCCCTGTGTTGCTGTGACGGGTACTCGGACGAGTTCCCCGCTTGTATTTAAAAAGGAAACATTTAACCCGATAGATTGCATTTCTGCAATAAGATCAGATTCATTTCCTTTATTTTTTTTGTATAAGAATGATGGATCAACAACCAATCCATCTTTACCGCTATATTTTGTTAGATCCATCTACCCCGTTCCTTGCTTGTTCTATTGCGTAATTAAGATATTCACGCACGAGCGAACTAAAAAACGCTCTCCTGTGTTCTCTTTTCCACGCATGTAATGGTTTTTCTAATGTTTCACCAGCACTCTCTTTACTCAAGCTAATATATGTTTCCTTCGCACGAGCGATCGCATGTTCCAATCCCTTTTCACTTAACTGTGCCATTTGCCCGAGCCTTTCTCCTTCCTTTAATTTTGCCTGGCACGCACGACTGCACGCACCAAACCACTTCTCATCACGATAGAACAATAGACCGCCAACAGGTTTACAACAGATACCACATAGTGACGGCCTATCATTCCGCAAAGCGTCAAAATGGTATTTCTTCGTCTGCCTCTGGGGAAATACCATTATCTTTCGCTTCTTCTTTTTTGACGGGAGCAGACTTAGCTTTTTGCCAACCCTTACCCTTGCCGTCATCAATGACGAGATAACCTTTCTCATCTTTCACCAGATTTGCACGCACAAACGAGCCAACCAATTCACTTGTATCCTTGATCTTATCAAAGCCCATAGCTTTTCCAAGATTGGCAAGTGATTGTAAGCCAATACTTACGGCAGCTTCGCTTGTATCATGCTCCACCGTGAAAGTGTGATAGACCAAACAAGGTTGTTCAACGCATTTGAATTGCACTTTCAATGCAACCCAGCCGTTTCTTCCTTGTATTTCTTCGTCTGTAACATATTCCAATGTATATGTTCCAGGCTCTAGGTGTGATCCTAGATCGCCACTATCAAAATCGTATTTACTTAGATCCATTTTTCTCTCCTTATCCTAAGTCGTAAGATTCATAATCTCTGAGGTAATCAATAAGACTACCGCAGTCCTGTTTTATGACCACTAGACGATATAGTGTTTCATCGGGTAGCGTTGTGTTATCAACATCGATGCTATTCACATAGCTATCAATAACTTTAACTACTCTGTTCATAGATCTATCCAATCTATCTATCTCGCCAAGTCTAGCCATCTTTCTTTTCTCCTAACATAGCCTTTCTAATTTCAGACCAATCAAAAGGTAAAGAATCTGGTAATGCGTATCTGTTCTTAGCTAAGAACGCTGGTTTCTCTCTGCAATAAACAACTGCATCACCTGCAACTGCCTTTGTAGACATACCGCCTTTGCCCTGCACCTTAACAGTACCCATTTTATAATTTGCAAAAAACACGCAATCTGCGTTCTCCATCACAACATCACAGGCCTTTCTGTGGAGTTTAGGCTCAAATCTGTCATACGGCTCTATCTCTGGAGATTCAAACCTTTTGATTTGATGGTGGCCTATTTGTAAGGTGACCATACTTTTCTTTTCTCTAAGATTATTTAGAAGATCCAAGTATTGTCGCCAATGTTTTAATACTTCTACATAACCTTTGCCGTAGCCTGGTTGCTCAATAGATTTCCAGCCATTCTCATCACATGCTTTTTGCCAAATTAATGGCTCTAACCAGTCTATAGAATCAACCACGACTGTTTTATATTCGTGATCTTCGTCTAATAGATCTTGCAGATAACCAAGAACATCATCAAATGATGTGCAAAGCGGTGTTTGTGGTGCTTCTATTGTTCCCATTCCATCTTCTGTAAGAATAAAAATTGGATTTGGCATCTTAGATGCAAAGGTTGTTTTACCAATCCCTGCACCACCATAGAGAATAATCCTAGGCGGTTTTTGTTTACCTTTACTTCTTATATCGGCTAGACTCATTGCACTACCTCAACTTTATCTTCGCCACCCTCAACAGCATCTTTTAGTAGATTGCTATAGTGTTGTGATAATAATTCTAATTTCTCAACCTCAAAGTTAAGATTACCAATTTGGTTTAGCAGATCTCTCCTTTGGTTGTTGCATAAAACTACTTTGTTATAAAGTAATTTGTTTTCATCACTAAGATCATTGACCTTATATTCTTTACCGTTTTCATCAAAGGTAAAGGTTAATTCTTCTTTCACTTCTTTAGATTTGTCTTTAGACATTTTTCTCTCCGTTTCTAAGTTTATAAGTTTCGCAGACGCTGCGTCCATTGCAGAATCTACAGTGATCCCCAAACACATGTTCTGGGTTTTCGTCCATACAAGCATCTGCTCGTGGTTTCAGAAAATCGTACGCCCAATCAACCAAATATTCTGCGGTTGTGTGCCAAGTCTTGATAGCTCTTTCTCTTTTAACTCCTCTTGGCTGGACGATTGTTAGTTCCATTTCGGTATCTGCATTACCATATCTAGTCAATGCACCTAATGCGTAAATCATTAACTGTTTGTTGTTTTCGGGGCTGACTTGCCATTTACCAGACTTTAAATCTATAACTGCAATCTTATCTTTGGCCAGAATTATTGCGTCTGCTGTACCCCAGCAACTTTGTGTTATCTCTGGTATCTCTACTTTTTCTTCTATTAATAGTCTGCCGTTTAATTCTTTTGTTCTTTGTTCTACATACTCTGTATAGATCCTTGCACAATCAATCATTTCTTGATCTATTTCTATCTCAAAGTTTTCTATTGCTTCTGTTTTGCCTAGCCAATAATCTTCTAGGGATATGTCACCATCTAACATATCTTTCATTAATATCTCTGACATCTGGTGAATCAATGTACCTGTAGCTGCTGGTACGCTTGCAGTAAATGGTACTTTTGCTGCTTCGCTAGGCATAGCTGGGCAGATCGTCCATTTGTCCGCAGATGATGGTGATAATAGAGCGTGTTTACTTGGCATCTTTGGAAATATAACGAGCTTGTTCCCAAGCAATTACATCATTGATATCAAAGTATATCTTTCCTGTAATTTTCCAATGAGGTGGTGCATCACCTCTTGATCTTCTGTTATCTATAGTCTTTTTACTTACACCCCATCTTTTAGCTAAAGTTTCGGTGTCAATAGTGTTATCTATATCAAAGATTTTATTATTGTTTATTTCCATAAAAGTTCCCAATTTTCCAAGATATGCTTATAATAAACCATATTTGCTAATTTTGGTAAAATTATTTAAAAAAAAGGGAGTTTTTAATGAGTATTGATAATGCAACACCAGAAGAATGGAATGGGGCTAAAAAGGATATGGTTAACCATCCACCCCATTATAACGAAGGCGGACTTGAATGTATTGATTACATCAAACAACAACTAGGCGCACAGTTTCCATCATATCTAGAAGGATCAATTATTAAATACATACATAGGCATAAGTACAAGGATGCAAACATCCAGGACTTACAAAAGGCTAAGTGGTATTTGAATAAATTGATTGATTATTACGAAAATATATAGAGGTATGTATGAATCTTGCAGACTTTGATGATCCAATCCTTAAAGAAAGGAATGGTAGAAAGGCTGTCTATATGGATAGAGATTTAGTTAAAAACTTTTTAGGTTTTTGCAAAGATCATAAAAAAGATCCTCATAGTGTTGCTGAATATCTATTAAAACTAGGTATTCATGCAACTCAAAAGGATAATATTTGTATTGATATAGATAGTTTATAAAGATTATTTTTTAATTTTTTTCTAGGATATCTAGCAGGTTTCTTACGGCATCATTGTTCTTCATGTGTTCATCAATAATAGTTATTTGATTTTCTGTATGTGGTTTTATAAACACCATGTTGCGGTGTTCTAAAGAAACCAGAGCAAAGATATCTATTAGGCCTTTCTTATATTCTCTGTCTTTAGTATGTGATCCTCTGCGAAGATCAAACCGCCAATTCTTTTTGTGGACTTCTTGTTTGGATTTGCTTTTGACTTGTACTCTGTAAAAAGTATCTTCATATTCAAATATGATATCAGCTAAACCAGCGTTGGGTGTGAGTAGTACATTGTCTGAAATAAGCGAGAGGACAGAAGCTGTCAGATATTCACCCGATAGACCTATTCTATGGGTTGGGTGTGACATGGTTTATTCCAATAAATCAGTTCTTAGGGTTTCCCAAGTTATTCCTTCTTCACCAAGAAGTTTTTTAATATATTGAGGCTGTCTATTAAAGGCTGCTTTTTGAAAATCTAATTCATTGATTCTATTTTCTTTTATGTAATCATTTGCTGCGCTTCTAATTTCTTTTAAAGCAGTTCTTAATGCTAATTCTTTTTTTGCATTACTTAAATTCAGGTAACCTTGTCCGACAACCAATTTACCAATCATTTTTTCTACTACTGGCCCCATATATTCAGCTCTAGTTTGATCAACTTTTGCATTACCAGAGTAAGGTAATATATCTCTTGTTTTAAATCCAAGCCTATCAAACTCTCTTTCTGCTAGATTTTTTTCTTCTCTAACTGTTATACCAGTAAGTTGTTTTGCAATTCCTGCTGGAAATTCTTGCTCAGTAAATGGTATTTGCACTGTTGTTGGGCGTCCAGGAGTTGCTGCCCTTGTTGGAGATTGTACTTCTGGGAACTTTTCCCTAACTACTGGGATATCCATTAAAAGTTGATTACCTAAATCTGGCCAAAATTCTCCAGTTATTTCAGGTCTTCTAAACTCTTGTTGTAAATCTGTAAAATCATTAAACATTCTAAGCGGAGCTGTAAAACCACTAAGAACATTAGAAATAAAATCAACCATGTATTTATTTATTTTTTCTGTAGTATCTAAGCCAGATAAATCATTAAGCATATTATTAATAAAAGACAATGCAGCACCAGCTCTAAATTGTGCTCCTGTTAGTGCTTGTAAAATATCTTTTGCATCACCCCAATTTCTACCAGATTCTATTCTTGTGATTACATCTGCCATAAACATATATGGTGTGAGCGGGAAATATGGTCGCATGTCTACAGTTTTACCAGTAGATGTTTCTAATTCATACCATTTATGTTCAGAGGTAGATTTTCTTTTTGCTTCTATAGTTGCTAACAAAAGCGTTGTTCCAACGATTGCCTGACTTAATGCAGTTGTATCTCCGCTAACTATTTTTTTTATTTCTTTAGGTCTTAACAATAATCCAAAGCCTACTGGGCTGTGTTTAAATTGAAACTCAATAGCGTTAGCCATAAATCTTGCAAATGGCAATACGCCAGTTGTTACAAATGGTATTGAATTAGAAATTTCTACAAATTTTTTAAGAAATGTATTATCTGGTGTTTTTGCGTATGTAAAATACAAAGCATCATCTACAGCTTTTGCTACATCATCAGCACTTATATAATCCAATAAATCATCACCAATACCTATTTTATTTATATCTATGCCTCTATCTGCTAAAGCGTTTTGAATAGAGGTAGCAAACATTCCTCTGCGATAATAAAATTCTTGCATCCTGTTTAAGAAGTTAAGACCATCAACAGCTTTTTGTGCACCTTTAAAAACTTTTGCTTTTGATGAATCTGCTACCTCAGAAGCATATTTAGTAAATAATTTATCTCCTTCATTAACATAATACTTTGTTAAAAATTCTGTTAAATCTTTTGCTTTAGCTTTATCTCTGGTTAAATTCATAAACAATCTAAAAGATTTTGTATGATCTACCATTTGTTCTTTCGCCCCGAACGCACGCCTGATCGGATTGAATGTTTGATTTAATGCACCATCAAACGCTTGCACCAAAGTATTGAGCAATACTCTACCTATTTGCGCTGTGTTGTTACGCATAGCGGTTGCTATTTGGCTAACCATTAAACCCCTTCTAATGTTGTCTAGGGATCTTATGACATCTGTATATTGCGTAATTAAATCAGAATAAAATCCTTCTTCTTTAGCAATCTCGCCAACATCTTTTCCTATTTTTTGCAGAGATTGTTTTATGACGCTTAATTGCGCCATTCTTTTAGCTGAATCAGTTATGCTTTCTCTAAAAAGCTCTGATAATTGATTAACTGTTATATTGTTCCTTGATAAAACATCCGCAAGTTTATCTCTATAAACTTTATTACTATCTGCTAACAATATTGCTTCTTTTAATTGATCTGATATTAAAACTTTAGGATTTCTTGGAATTTCTAGTTCATCTATTATTTGTGTACCAACATCAATAATTTTTTGGTTTAAAGCCAAAGTTGTATCTGGTTGAAAATCTACTGTACCTAATGTTGGTTGATCTGTTTGTTGTACAGCTTCTTCGTATAGCTGAAATGGAACATCATCTCTTACATAGGGTGGTGGAATACGATTTGATCTAATGTCATCTAAGGTTTTTGTAAGTTCATCTTCACTCATACCCCTGGGATTGATGTTGTACTCTTGTAATAATTTTTTATTTTCATCAAGCTCTTTTCTTGCTTGGTTATAAAGAGATATTTCACCAGCATCTTCTGGATGTAATCTGTTTTCTGCCAAATCATCATAGATGGTTGCAGGAATATCATCGCCTGGAGTTAATCCTGGGTAAAAATTATCTTCTGCTAAGGCTTCAAATATTTGATCAACATTATTAATAACATTTCCTGGAGCGGTATTTTTTCTTGCTTTTAACCAAAGTGGTATTTGGCCCTTAGGATCTCCACTTAGTGCCGTTCTTAATTCTGAGCTTTCGTAGTAGTCTTTGCTAATTCTTCCCTTGAGATAATTCAATGCTTTTCTTTCTTTTGGTTTCGCAGGAATTTTTAAACTTTCTGGTAATGCCTTTCTTGTTTGGGTTGGTGTGTATTCGTCTAATTTAAAATTATCTAAAGAATCATTATTAATAAAAAATTCTTTTATTTTTGATGCTGTTGTAGATGGATTGGTATAGTCAATATCAAAACCAACAGATCCATTTAGTATTCCATATTTTTCTGGTTGTTTACCAAAGTTTTCAGGACTAATTCCTTGTCTAGCACTCATCTTTGGTAATCCTTCTACTTTTGTAGGATCAATTCCAATTTTAATTAATTCATTGTCTATTTGTGATTTTATATTTGTTTCTACTGGAGCAATTTCTATCTCTGCTTCTTTTACTTCTGGTACAACAAACTCATCTGCTGTTCCAGTTACATCTGCGGTTGTTGTTTTTTTAGCTTTTACTTTTCCAGCAATACCACCAATAGTTCCACCTATAACTCCGCCAAGACCAGATCCTATTGCAGCAGCTTTCCCTGCCTGACCAAAATCAAATCCTTCTTGCTGGCCAGATTGTATTCTTGCTAATTGTCTTAAAGTATTATCTGCGGTTGCATATACAGCTCCTTCAGCAGCACCATAACCAGCACCCTTTTTAATGCCAGTTTTAACCATTTCTCTTACAGATTGTTTGGCAGCAGCTTTAGCAGCTTCTCTACCAGCCAATCCTGCGCCAAATGTCCCTATGCCAAAATAGGTACTTGGATCAAGCAAAAGACCAGCAGCCAATCTTCCTGTTCCAGCTAAACTTATTTGCTTTTGATCGTATTTATCCATCAAAGTTACAAAATCAATTTTTTGTTGATCTGTTGCATCGTGATATAGATCTGCAACCTCTTTTGTCATTTTAGGAATGTTGTAATTAAACCAGCCCATATAACGCAAAGCATAGTTTGCGTATTCTTCGTCTGAGTTTAATTTTCTTGGTTTATCTGTTTTAAAACCAATAGTTCTGCCTTCATTCCATTCGTAAATGCTTTTTGCTGCTTTGATAAATTCTGGATCTTTTTTTAATTCTTCCTCTGAAACAGATCCAAGCAAAGATCCTTCTTTTGTTGTTGGTTCTGGCAATTTAAACTGAACAGCCTGTTCAGATGTTGTTGGTTCTGGAAGTTTAAATTCAGTTAATTGAGTTTCTTCATCACGCTTTGGTGGTGGCGGAATTATGAATTCTGCCATTTTATCCCTCGCTTATAATGCCTTGAGCTATTAAATTTTGTATAACTTTTTCTTTGCTCATTCCTGGATTAACAGTCATGGCATTTTGTATGACTTTATCTGATGATTGTCCGCTATAAGATGCCCCAATAACTTTATAAGATTTTTTACTTGGTGGTGGAGTAGCTCCGTTATTTTGACTAAACAAGCCAGCCAAGGCTGCCTTAAATGGATCAATATTGCCACCAACTATATATGTGTCATAAAATTCTAATAGATTTGGATTGCCACCTTGTTGTTCGTCAAAAGCAGCAGATCCCCTGCCTCTTAAAGCAATTTCTTGTTTAATCTGAGCAGCAAGCTCATCATATTTTTGTTTTTCTGTCATAGGTTTTTCAGCCTTCTGAGCCTCATAAAGCAGTTTAGCTTTTGACTGATAATCTAATGCTTTCAATAATCTTTTTTGTGAATCTGGTATATTGGATTCATCTATTGCTTGATTTAAAGCAGTTTCTGTTTCTTGTAGTTTCCTAGCTTGTACTTCACCTAAAGCCAACTGCAATCTTTGTGGATCTCCAGATGTTCTAGCCGTTTCTACGCTTAAAACATCTGCTAACTTTCTTAGTGATTCAAAACCATTTGCCATTACACTGCTACTCCTGAAAAGCTACCGCCAGATCCACCGCTACCGCTAGAGCCACCAAAAACGCTTTGTATTTGTGGGCCAAATTGACTTAGAATGTTTAATCCGCTGGTTATGCCTTCTAATGTTGATGGTCTATAACCAGATGTTTGAGTGGTTAATTGCGGTTGTGCGCTTACGCCTTGAGCCAATAAACCAAGTTGTTGTGGCCCATAAGCCAATGCTCTCTGGAACTCTTGATATGGAACTTCTAATGCAGCCTGTTGTAGTGCTTGCTGTTGTGTTCCTATTCCACCAAGCAATCCTAATCTTCTCATTTGCTCTGCGCTTATACCGCCAAGCAAACCAGCTCTTTGTTGTTGAGCCTGGAGTTGGAATTGTGGAGTAAATTGAGCCATTCTTGCTTGAATATCTTGACCTGCAAGCCCTGCCTGTTGTGCTAATTGTGCCTGCTGCTGTGCTGTTTGCAAAGCACCCTCGTAACCAGTAAGACCAGCTTGTTGCTGAAGTTGAGCTTGTTGTAAAGCACGCTGTTGAGCTTGCTCTGCACCAAATATACCGAGCTGTTGTTGTCTTGCAATATCTGCTTCAGCAGCTCTTTGTGCTTGCTCAAATCCTGCTTGTCTTAAACCAGCAGATGTTCTTGCCATTTGTTCTACATAAGGTCTTTGTGATTCTGATTCTAATAATGCAGATCTTGAGCCACCAAAAGCTCCTGCTCTGATTGCTCTTTCTTGTGCTCCAGTTCTTGCAATATCTGCTTGCCTTTGGATATCAGCCATAGTTTGATCTATAACTTGTTGTTGATAAGGTGATTGATAAGCTGCTATATCTGCACTTAATAAACCCCTAAATTGTGGAGCTTGTACACCACCAATTTGTGCTGCTGTAGGTGCTTGTACACCGCCTATGGTTGGTGCTTGAAATGGTGTGATTTGTTGTACTGTTGGGATTGGCTGCTCTGCTAATTGTTGTAAACCAGTAAAAGGATCGTATCCCATTCCTGTTTCAAATAATCCACGAGTAGCTTGGAATTGTCTAAGTTGATCTGGATTAAATCCAGCAACTCTTGCGCCTGTATATGGTACAAATGGTTGTGCAGCTATTCCTTGCGCTCTGCTATACAAATCTTGATACATTGCTTGTTGTGCTGGATCAACCTGTTGTGTAACAGTTTGTTTGCTTGTTGATGGACTGAAAGCCTGTTTGGCTGCTGCCCCCGCTGCTAATCCTGCTATGACTGTTTCTATTCCCATATTTATTACCTATAAATCTTTTTTGATTAAATACGCATCTTCAAATCCAAGATGCTTAATCTTTCTTAGCCATCCTTTTCTGCCACCACCATATAATCTTTTACAATCATTTAATGTGGCAAATTTTTCTATAGATGGCAACATACTTTCTAATTCTTTGTAATCTCCACCACAAAAAACCATATTAAGGGCTTTTAATTGTGGATATTCTGCAAATCCAGTTATCATTGCAGATTTCTTGCCAGGCCATAAATGAAATTGCCCATGTCTTATTTTATCCTCAATGTCTTTTAATGTATAGGAATCTTGACCTTTGAGGCTATCTTCAATCCAATGTTGGCAACGCTCAAACTCTATTTCCCAAAGTTCTCTATCATCTTTGGGTTTTAATTCTACTACTTTATTAGTCGCCTTTTGCATATTCAATAATACTCATGTGGATATCTAAATTACCCGCATGATCTGCTTGTACCTTTATGGTTTCTCCACCATGGATAATTAATGGATTTACTATTAAATCTGTAGTGCTAGTTGCACTGATTACTTTGCCATTAAATAAGTTATAAGTGGTTGCACCATGTGTGTTGGTTACATCAATAGATGTTTGTTGTCCTTGATGTTCGCAAACCAAAAAAGAAA
>Ga0208019_1000788_pt1 | contig 17154 bp, 19 predicted proteins | sample CB_VirMetaG_5_FD_184540 | JGI IMG/M metagenome (GOLD analysis project Ga0208019, IMG submission 184540) | Freshwater to marine saline gradient viral communities from Chesapeake Bay - CB_1508_1D Viral MetaG (SPAdes) (version 4) | ecosystem: Environmental > Aquatic > Marine > Coastal | place: USA...
CGCCATTACAAAAACAAGGCTTTGATTCCCCATGTAGACTGTTGAATGAGCCATAGCCGCTCCAGCCGGTTCTCCCAAACCGTCCAACTCGGTCAATGAGTTGAAAAAACTATGGCTCAGTCAACTGTCTCAGTTTTGCGAGTTGCCTTGTCTGCTGTTCTTCTTAATCTTGCCAACTCAACCGCTCGCTCTGTCTGAACCGCTTTGATTGCGGTGTCCGCATTGATTCGCTTTGCCAGAATGTCTTGATTCACCAAGACTTCTGTCAGCAGGTTGCGAATAGTGGCGAGTTCTTCGCGTAGTTCTGAATCATTCATAAAACAGCCTGAATTTTCTCAAGATCCTCTAAACTGTACACAACAGGTGCGTGAGGATGTGCTTGCCAGCCAGCAGGTATTTTCCCTGCTCTTCTCCAGCGTCTTAGCTTGTCAACAGAAATGCCTGTTTTTTTGCTAACTTCGTTCAAAGTTATATTGTTTTTCACGTTCTAATCTTCTATACTGTTGAACAGTGTTTTGGCGACACGTTAAACAATACTAAAAAGTTCTTAACTGTTCAACACTTTTTTTTGGGTTTACTGTGACCAAAGCAGCAAAGACCGAATTTAGGCGGATGAAGAGGAAAAGATTTCTGAGAAACGGTTTAATTTTTGAGAGTTTGAGGCAAGCGAACTGGAAGACAGATTTAGTGTCAAAAAAAGTCAAAAGTGAATCTGACTCATTCTGTTCAGTTCTTATAATTTTTGAGGATTATGAAAAAACTTATTGAAATTACTAAGAAAAAACTTGGCTATCGCTATGATAGGGAAATCGCTGAAGCACTGAACCTGACTAAATCAGGATTCAGCCAGAAGATTTCAAGAGGAGATTTCCCATTTTCAGAAATTCGTCAATTGCTGAAAAATCAAAATATTGAAAGTGATTGGCTTGATGAATATGAGAAGGAAATGAACAGAACAGATACAACGACCAACTTGAATCCTGAAGTGCAACTTCTGAAGGAAAAAGAGCGGACGATAAACATTCAGCAGAGCTACATAGAGCGATTAGAGAAAACGATTGAGAGGCTTGAGGAAGACAAAAAAAAACGGAATCAGACAAACGTACCGCAATGGTACAACCAAACGTACAACTGCCCAACAAGTCCAGTTTAGGCTCTGAAGACAAGTAAAATCCTAGCCTGCTCTTCTTTTGTTCATTGTGTTACAAAAAAGCTACCCCCCCCCAATTAACTCACACATATATTCAAATCACCAAATATAAAATTTGAGCCACAAAAACGAAATCGTCTCAGACGAACGCCAAAAAGCCTATGTTGGTCAGTTGTGGATTAACAAGAAAAGATACCGTCGAGTCTTGATTCGTTTTGTGGATGCTGAAGGCTTAGAACCTGACCAGTTGAATGCTCTGCTTGTCGAGCGATTTCTGAAGCTGAAAGAAAAGCTGAGTCGAGAAGTCGAGAGGCTCACAGATGAACAAGGTTTATTTTTCAGTGAGTTGTTGGATTTGTTCTTGTTTCACGTTCAAGCAAACCGTGACAAGAGGACGGTTGGCAAGTATCGGCAGCAATTGCTTCGCTATGAAAAAGTAGTTGGTGATTATCGTATAAGGCTTCATACCTCACAGTTGACTGATAAGTTCGTCTTAGCTTTAAGAAAATCTGGACTAAATGACCATAGCTGCAACTCTTACCTTCGGGCAGTTCGAGCGATTCTTAATTGGTCTTGGGAGCAAGGCCAAATTCCGGCAGCAATCAAAGTCAAAAGCGTTCGCTCGTCCAAGCCGCTGCCTGCTGTCTTCTCTCAGCAACAACTCGAAGATTTGCGCCAGCATTTAGAACAAGGCTGGAACGAAACCAAACGAAGACGGTTTCTGGTGCTGCTTCGTGCCTGGTGGTTTTTGCGCTATACCGGAATGAGAGGTGGTGAGCTGCTGGCGCTGAAATGGGATAATGTTTATCCAGATAGAATCGAACTTCGCTCAACAAAGGATTGGAAAGTCAAAGGCAGGAAAGACGCAATCATTCCAATTGCTGAAGATTTAAAAGAATTTATTCAGGCGCAGGATATTCAAGGCGAGCGTTATGTGCTGGACAATGGCAGAGGTAAACCGCTTTATAGTTCGCTAGGTGATTTGACCAAGAGTATGCGAAAGGCTTTGCAGAAGGTAGGAATAGAAAACGCGAAACCGCTACACTCGTTTCGTTCTACGGTTGCGACTGAACTGCTTTCCGGTGAGTCTTCAAATCCGGTTCAGGTGCAAAAGCTTCTACGTCATCAGTCGATTCAAACAACGATGAGTTACCTGAATTCAGACCATTTGCAACAAGTGGACTTGGTCAATAAGTTAGGCAACACTGGCGGAAACACTGGCAATAAAAAATCTGTGGAATCCGGCAAGGCTAGTATTCGCCTAGCCTACAGCAAGAAAGTCAAAGCCGACTGTTAATCATTGGGTCGCTGGTTCGAGTCCAGCTTGGGGAGCCACTTCCAGAGGATTTGCCACACTTCCATTAAGTGGCGGTTATGACTATCCGCCAGTGATTGCCTCTTTCAGCTTCTTTGCCTTCCTCATTTTTCGATAAATTCCTACTCCAGCCGCTGCGATCGGCAAACCTACTGCGGTCAGTATTAATTCAACGCCACCTGATTCAACAGCAGAATTAAAATATTCAAAAAAGATTTCCATTTAATAACTCCAGATTATCAAATCTTCTCTGTCATCTAAATGCAGGAAGCGATTGCTTCCGGTAAATGAGAAGCCATAGCCACCAAATAAATTCATCTGAATGGCAATCTGAAGAAGTCGCGCACCGTCACCATTCCAGCAGGCAATGTCCACTGCTCGGCCTAATGCATGATAGCCTGTTGATTTTGGTTTGCCGTCTTTCCATTTAGCTTTTTCAACCGGATGCTCCACAGACCGATAGGCTGAAGTCAATCTAATAGGTTTGCCGTAATGAGTCCTCAACGTTTCCAGTTTAGTAAGAAACGAACTTGAAACCTTGCATTCACCAGTAAACTTGCACTTCAGCTCGTCGCGTGAGAAATGCTCAGAATGGTCAACGTAAGCCATCAAGTCTCCTTTTCTGGGTAATCCACACACTCTTGAGAATACATCTCGCCAAATGCTTCTCGTTGAGGTAACGGCATAAGCTGAAGGTCAACGTATCGGTGATTCTCTCGATAATGGTCAATCACACAACTGCAAAGTTGAATTGCCGATTGCATGGCGAGATTGCTGCTCATACCCTGAATTTGATAAGTGGGAGCGAGTCGCAAGGAACACTGATAAGCCCAACTTACTAAGTGCAAAGTCTTGTACTCAACAGGCAAAGCAAAAGCTGACGTTGAAAGCAGCAAAGCCAAACCTGTGAGAAGCGATTTCATTTTTTAAGATTATCCATTTTTTGACTTAGTTCGCTAATTGCAACCGTCATGTTCGTCAAAGTAGTGTTGAGTTTTTCGTGAACTGCTAAAAGCTGTTGAGACTGCGCGGCCTGAAGGTTTGCCAGTTTTTCTGTGGTGGCCTGTTGAAGTTGTGAATTTTCCCGTAATAGTTCGCTGACGCGAATATCGCTTTCAGAGTCCTTAGTTAGCCAAATATTTCGCTCCTTTTCAAAACCTCTTAAAAGAAACACAATCAACCAACCGCTGAAGGTGAGAGAAGCCATGCCAAAACCTAAATCTTGGACTAGTTGAATCATTGTGTTCGGTTCTGCTGGCATTGCTCGGCCTTGTTAAGTGGTTTCTAGGGCTTCTATTCTTGCGGTTAAAGCATAAATTTAAAATTAACCGCAGTATAAAACTGTTGGGACACAATATGATCCGTCATCATATACTAGTGTTTTTGCTGTGCTTGTTACTTTGCCTATAGTGCTAGATCGGATAACATCATCTGACTGTACACGGGCAGTACCGTCTCCGTTTGACTCTAAAAGATCACCTTGATGGACAATCTCACTGTTATTAACTCTACACAAAAAAGCACCAAGAGCAGTGACAAGCATATCGTTAGTTGCAGTCCAATCTTCATCCCAACCCATAAATACTCCGTAAACCTTTTTAGTCCCAGCATTGTCACTTATTTTGACTTTACACAAATTTGAATTGGTAGGTTCATTCGGCCATTCAACCAGTTCATCAATGGCTTCCATGACTGTGCCACACAGAATTTCTGATTTACTGCCATCTTTTAGTTGCGACCAGTGGGAGCCAGCAAAAGAGTTATAACTACAAGTTACACCAGAAATAGAAATAGAACCATGAATTGCACCACCACCAGTCTTAAAATTAACAAGAGTTCCATCAGTATATCTAAGAAAACTAGCAACCTCCGCATTATCTCTAAATACTTGTAAATTTTCTCCTACAGTAGAAGCAATGGTAGTTCCTATTAAAACATTCCCACTAGCATTAACAACAAAAGGCGTACTATCTGGATTCGCAGAATCTTCAACAACTAGCGCATTACCAGAACCAGTTTGAGTGATTCGCACTAAGTTTCCAGAATCTGAACCGCTAACGGTCAAAGCGCCTAGTGTAGCAGTTCCACCAGTAACTGTGATTGAATCTGAATCTTGCGTGGCAATCGTTCCCAATCCTAAATTGGTTCTAGTCGTTGAATCATCAGAAACATTAAGTGAACCCGTCACGCTGATATTTCCGCCCGTGTTTAGCTGTGCAGAAGTCGAAACCGTGCTGGCAGTTAGAGTGAGACTCGAACCGTTATAGTTCTGGATTTCGTTTGTTTTAAGTAATGACATTAAATTAGCTCAACAAATTCAAAGTTGTAGTCATAGAGTTGACTGCCAGGATAAGAATAAGCAATGCTGGCAGGCTCAAAGAAACTGCCAAATACTGCGGTGTTGCTTTGATAGCCTAGAATCTCAGCCGCCACTGGTTGCATTCGTAAGCCTGAAAATACTTTCGTTGCTGTGTCTCTTTCACTTTCTAAAACCTGAACGCTGCCGCTGAATCTTCTGCGAATCTCACCCAATCGGTAAACTAAGCCTGAATCTTTTTCTTGTCTGATTCCAAAACTGTCTCGGCTGATCGACATACCGACGTTTGGATTGTAAGTCTCCAGCACTTTTCCGGCTCGAATCGTGTTGACGATAAGCGGCAACTTCATTGAAGAAACCGTAAAGTTTGAGCCACCATTTCCGGTTAACTGCAAATCTTCTGAGCCTGTCCCATCCCCAGTAATCCGGTTGAGCTGCTCGGTAAAAACACCATCAGAGACAAAGGTTCCAAGTTTGATTTGTGGATAATCTTCAAAATAAATGTTGGCAGCGCTTGCCTGAAGTCTGCCTAGATTCCCATTGCTTGCTGTTACCCATCCGTTCAGACTGCCTTTGACGTCTGTCGAATTAGTCAAAGCAATCTCAACGGTGTTCGTCGTCGCTGGACAAGCCACAAAAACCGAATCATTCCAATGGGTTTTCTCATTGAGTAAATATTGCTCGGCCAGTGTGTAGGTGTTCGTGTAGTTTTCTGTCGAAAGCGTTGAAGCACCAGAATCCTTGAATGTTACCGTCACAGATTCTGCCAAGTAGCTAAAAAAAATGGCTTCCGCACCTGGACAAGTAACGGTAATTGTTGCGGTTGCTGCATCAGCAATGTAAGGCTGCTTTGGATAATTGTTCTCGACTTTGGCGATTGCATAATCGCTGGACAATTGAGTCGCTGAACTGCTGACGCCTGTTATTGTATTCGTGTAGATAATCTTCATTCTTTCCGTACAAAGTCGATTTCTGTTGGTCCGCTGATGGTTGTCTCTTCTGCGTCGAAGCTATAAATGATCGAAGTAATGGTAATCGTGGCTTTGATTGATTGTTTTTCGTCTATGCAGATGATTCGATAGCCTAAAAGGTAATTGTCTTTAATCCCAAAGATTCGAGCCGTGCAGATAGGCGCAGATTCGCTTTGCAAAATGGCTCTTAAATATTCAATGACTTTCTCTTCAATCGTGCTGAGTGCGTCATAACCTTGTTCTTCCCCATAGCCCAGGTTCGGCACTTCAACGTATTTTGTTTCTTGCGCAAGCGTTACTGAGTCTGGGTAAGGTGTGTTGAATTCATACTCGCTGAAAACCTTTTTGATTGGGAACGCAGGCGCTAATTGCAACTGAAGCAATTCTGGCGTTCTCACCGTTGCGGCTGGCACACCAGTTTGAATCCGGTTAATCACTCGTAAAGTAGAGCCGCTAATCTGAAGCAAAAGATTCGCAGCCTTGGCAGTATCTGCCGCAAAGTCAATTAGTGGCTCGTTGCGTGTGGTTGCTTGTGCCATTTAGGGACTATAAATTTCAACTTCTGAAGCTGTCGTGGCTACGGTCAGCGAGCGAACGGTCAGCGTTCCATTCGTGTCGATTTCAACGGTTACGGAAAGCCGAACTTCAACAGGCGAGTCGTTCACCTGCTCGTCGCTGATCGTCGTATCGGTGTTGTAGTTGACGCCTGCCATCAGGCATAGCTCGTGTCTAGGGTTAGGCTCAATTCAGTCGCTACATGCGAGTAAAAACTCGAAAGCGTTGACCCTCGGTTGCTGATTCCCGAAATACTCAAAACACCACCAGTAGTGGGAGCGTTTAATTTTATTACTGTGCTGGTTGGCGCAACGCCACTTCCGCCTGAACCGTTCCAGAACTCGCTCGAAGTGTTATCCGTCGAGTAAATCAAAACGCCATCCTCGCGGATTTCGATTGGGTAGCTGCTGTTGTTCGTTTGCAAGTCTGGATTGGCAACTTCATCGTCGCGTTTCTTAATCACAGGCGTGACGTTTTTGACAATGCCCCAACTAAACGGGATTCTCAGTGGCACACCCACTCGGTGCGTGTTGCCGTCAGAGGTAAACGTTCCGGTTGTGCCATAGCCAGAAGTTACCGGAATAAAATCCTTATCTTGTAGAGTAAAGGTGTTTGAACCAGTACGAACCACATAATAGTAATTGTCCACTGCAACTGATTGATATTCGAGCAGCTCACCGTAGGAATCCATTTGCTCAAAAATCACAACCGTACCCGTCACAAAACCATGATTCAAAGCGGTAATTGAAACCGGAGTGCCTGCGCCTGAACTAATCACGGTTTCCACAAAGGCAAAGTTTTCGGTCAAGGTGAATGGTCTAGCGCCTTTGGTGAATTCGGTGTCTGTGAGCGCAAAGGTTAGTTCGGTATCGGTCACGCTTTGCAGGAAGATATTGCCAGAAAACAAGTCGCTTCCTGCCTCGCCCCATTTCAAAGTCGTTGCATATAGCCCAGGTGCGGTCAGCAGGTCTTCATATCTCTGCAAGGCGAATGGATGGCTTGCGTTAAGATAATCATTCGTCAAAGTAATGTTCCCGAACTTGACGCCAATCTTGCCTGAATCTTCGACTTGCCCCAATTCCAAACTTGGCATTCTCTTGACAAAAGGCTGATAAAAGTTCTGACCAGCAAAGCCTCTAATTGAACCTCGGTAAGCTGACCCGTCAACGGTGATTGTCGCAAGTAGCTGGCTCATCAGATGTACCTAGCTGGTAAAAACTTGTCGCCTTGTCTTCTCGTTCTCTCGCGCAGTTCACTTCGGAATTCTTCAATGCTGGCTTTGGTCTGGCCTTGCATGTCTGTATAAACGTTGACTTCCATGTCATTCTCTTTGACGGCAACAATTAACTCTGCCAACAGTCTTTTCACCTCTGGGTCTGAGGTTGCGTTCAGTGCTGCGGTGTCGCCTGAGTTCAAGCGGTTCAGATTGCTGACGCCATATCTGCGGACGGTTTCAGGCGAGAGGATATATTCGCCAGGACTTAACATGGCTGGAATGGTGTCCATTGGGTCTGGGACTAATCCGCCTTGCCGAAAGCCATATTTTGTGACATCGGAAAAATACTGAGGGGTACCAACAAGTGCGTTATACTGCGCTTGAGCTTCACTAAGAGTATCAAATATACTGGCTTCGTAGCTTCCGTACATATTTTTGTACTGCAATATATAAGCAGGAAGCACAGGTAATCCTGCCGCTGAATAGGTGGCAGCAATATCAGCAAAAGATTTGCTGCTGTAGTACCCTGACAGTTCTCCTCTAGTTTGGTTTCCATATGCGCCACGATCTGTTCGATATTGACTAAATGCTGAAAATGCTGAACCACTGGAAGCCAACTTAAAGAAATCTGCCATTGCTCTTGCGTTACTCACCAAATTGCCAATTTCTGTGTTGATTGCAGAAGATAACGAACTAAACGAATCCGTAATAGAACCAGTGTCGAGACTAACGGTTGGGGTGACAAGGCCCAAGTAAGGCGTTCCAGCAGTGGCGGTTGGGGTAATGGTCCCAAAGTTCAGACCAGAAGTGTTCACCGTGAACATGCTGGTCGACATCAAAACACTTAGATCAATTTGCGAAAGGCTGTTTGAATCAATGCTGAAGTTGCTGGCATTGAGGCTGATTGGTTTATTGACTCCAGACGTATCGACAACCAATAAGTCGTTTTCAATCACTAAAGGAATTTGATAAACGGTAGTCAAAAACTCAACCTGCTGTTGAGCAAAAGCGAGTGTTGCCAAGTTTAAACCGCTAATCATGTCAGAGACTGCGGTTTGCAATTCTTCTGGCAAATCACCAAGCAAGTCTTCTGCACCTGAACTAAGCGTGCTGGCTGCTTGAATCGGCATGTTAAAGCCTGTTTGCAGTCCAAGTCCGGTCAAGTCACCAAGCACACCTTCGAAAATGGTTGTAAAGGCTGTTGAGGACTTAAAAACGTTCCTGGCTGCGGTGAGGTATTCATTGACGAATCCTTGCAAAAGTTTAATGTCTTCCTCGGTTGCATCAGCATCAAAGGCATTTTCTAGTAGGCTTTCGTAGGTGCTTTGAGCTTGAGCGAATTGTTCTTGCGGACCCAATGGAGAAAAGTCCGAAAATAGCAGTTCCTGAACTTGGTCAAAGAGTCCTTGAACCAACTCATCAATCTTTTCAATCGTTCGCTCAAAATCTGACAGTAAGGCTTGCAGTCCGGTTTCAACGTTCTGGAGTTGCAGAAGTTGCTGTTCTCGTTCGAGTGCTGCCAGTTGTTTATTTTTGAGTTCAAGCGTTTTGGCTTCTGCCTGTGAGATTCTTTGCAGAAGTGCGGTTCGTTTTTCTTCGTCCTGCACCAATGCCGCAATGATTCGTTGCTGACTCAACATTTCAGCAGTTTCCTGATAGCGGAATTCAATCTGCTCTTCGAGTGTCAGATTCTGAAAATCCATTGCCTGAATCTGAGCCTCTGCAGTGTCGTAAATCAACGAGGTTGTTCGTTCAAAATCAGACACCACTCCAGTTTCAGTCCCAATAATTGAATCAACCAGTTCCTCAATGGCAAGCAAAGCGTTGGCAGCACCTGCCGTTATTGCAGCATCCTCTCTCAAGTAGGTGTCACCTTCTGGTCCAACCTGAAATCTCTCCTGTGAGAAGTAATCAGCCACCTCTTGCAGTGAGTCAAAGGTTCCTCTGCCAATATATTTATAAATAAGTTCAACGACTGATTCAAAGCTGCTTAGGCTTTCTGGAAAACCTCCGTAGGTCGCAGAGTATCCAGCAGCAATGTTCTGAATTAGTGTGTCCACTTGTTGAGTGAAGGCTTCAATTGTTCCGGCAACATTCCCAGATTCTTCAGCCGCATCACTCAAGGCATTCACCACGGAAGAACGTTCTGTGATCAATTCGTTCAAACTAGAAATGGCAACTCTTGTTGCGATTTCAGCAGAGGTTGGCGCACTGCCTCCACCAGCCGCACCACCTAGCGCCTCAATGTCTCTGGTGAATCCGCCACCGCCATAATAGCTATTAGGTCCAATGCCTAAAGAATCAGCAAAGTTTTCAATCGCATTCCCTGCGCCTTCGAGCAACGCCTTGGTTAGCCGATTGATCGCACTCTGCAAATCCGCCAGAATGTCAATGAATGGGTCTAGTGTGTCGAAGAGAATGGTGAAGTATTCTTCAATCGCAGCAGCAACTTTTTCGTTGCTTAAAATTAGTTTTGCTGCGGCTTCCTCTGGTGATTTCGATTGAGCGATAAACATGGCTCGACTCGCGTTTGGTCCTGCGCCAGAAACACCGGAAACAATCGCTCCTGCGGTGCGGTCAGTCAGACCAAACTGCTCTTTGAGGTAGTTGGTGGCTTGTTCTAAATAGGTGAGATTTTCTTTGTTCTGCTGGAGTTCAGTTTTTCGTTTTTGAATGTTTGATTCAAGAAGTTTGTTCTCAAGATTAAGAAATCCCACTGCTTCTTCAAGAGGCACATTCTGTGCGCCTAGAATCTCAACTGTTTTCGTGTTTGAATTAACTGCTTCAGCAATTGCTTTAACTTGTTCGCCTCTAGTTTCTAGGATTGCATCTTCTAACTCTTTAATTTCTTCAAGACTGTTTATTTCCTGAATGTAGTTTGGGAATCCTCCAATTTGTGCGGTTACTCGCTCAGGCCCAATTGTAGGAAAGGCGTATTGTGAACCAGAAGGCGTAGCACCTCGAATGACTTCATCTAAATTCGCACCACCTCCACCAGTAGCTTGAGTGGTCAAGCCCAAGAAGTTGGAAAGCTTGTCAATACCGCTTGCTAGACCGTCAATGAATCCAGTGAAAAACTTGCTCGCACCTAGCTTGTCATCAATGGCCCCAATCAAAGAAGTGAAGCTATTGGCAACTCGCTGATTCGCTTGCTCAATCGTTGAGGCAGAACTGTTGGCTTGTTGGGTTAAGGCTTTCTGGCTGGCAAGAATAGCGTCAAATAAATCCTTGTTGGAAAGCTTCTGATCGTTGACGTATTTCTTGAGTTGGCCTTGTTGCAAGCCAAGGTTTTTTGTGACTTCTTTAAGAAGTGCTGGCAAGGCGTCTTGAAGTGAGTTGAATTCTTCGGCCTGAACAATTGGAGAGTTGAACGCCTGACCAAGTTGTTGCAACGCTCCAGAGGCTTCTGTTGCTGAAGTTCCTTGTACCTTTAAGGTTAAACCGACCGTTTCAGTCACATTGATTAAGTCTCTTTGAGAAGCTCGAAGTTGTTCAGCCGCTAACCTCATCCTTGAGTAAAGTTCACCAACATCAGAAATTGAAGTCCCTGTCCTTTGGGCAACACCAAACAATTCTTGCTGAACCGCAATCTGCTGTACTAGCGAGTTGGTGGCAAGCTTGACGCGATTCTCAAACTGAGTCATTGCGTCAGATAACTGCGCTAGTTTCTGAAGGCTGATGGCAGCAAAGAAGGCAACCAATCCGGCCTTGGCTTTATTTATTGCGCCTTCAAATTTTCTTGTGGCTTGTGCCGCTCTGTCGAATGACTGCGACGATTTGGTAAGTTCTCTCTCCAGCCTGCCCAAACGATTAATGGCGTCACGAATCTCTAATTCTATCTCAATCGTGGATGCAGCGTTTGCCATTATCGTTTTCTTCTAGGCTTTGGGGTAGGTCGAGCGGTTGCGGACTTTTTCTTCTGAAGGTCGCGCTTTCGCTCGTTCTCTTTCTTTCTGTGGCTAGTGACTTCTCGGTCGATTGTCACCAGTGCGGTGTAGACTTCAACCGTGTTGATTTCTGCTCTTCTTAAGTAGCAATCAATCGCTTCTTCGCGCAGAAAACCAATATCAAAACCCAAGTCTCGACCGGTTGTGTCCAAGTCTCTAAACGCCTGAACCGCTGCCAGGTTTCTTTCGCTCAGCGTCAGATTGTTCGGACAAACTGAACAAGGTGGTTCTTCGTCTTCCTGCCAGACATTCTCAGCAGTTTTACAGCACCAAACCGCTTGGTATCTATCGCCTTCCTGAATGCCGTGTTCGGCTGAGTCACCTAGATAAGCCGCTCGTTCTAAGACTAAATCTAGGTAACTTTTTAATTTCCCTCTTCGTCATCGACTTTCGCCTGAGCTAAACGCATCAGCTTCAAACTGACGTGAGTAGCCATCTTGTTCAGAGCAGCGTCTTCTCCAACAAACAGGCTTTTGTTCTCAACACTACAATCTTCGTCGAATGACCAGGAGGTCACGCAAGGCACAAAAAGCTTCCGAGCAAACATAAGAGAATCAATCGTTTGCTTGCCTTTCTGTGTCTTGGTGGCTGCGTTCAATGCCTCAGTCAAAAGCTTTTGGTGAGGCAGAACACAATTGAAGGTTGCTTCTAGGTCCAAGTCTGCGTCATTGAAGTCGATTGTTACTTCGTTTGCTCGCTGAACGTCAAAAATTGAAGGCATGAATTATTACTTATAAATGAGTGAAAATGCGGCTGCGTCCGTAGCACTTGAGCCTTGGGTCAAGGCAAAGTCCACGGAAGCGGCTGCGGCTCCATCCTGCTCTGTTCCTGAAATGGAAACGCGAGCGGAAGGAATGATGATTTGAACAATGCTTCCTGCGGTGTCGCCTACTTGAACCCCAATTGCTATTTGCTCTAGTCTTGCGAACTGCTCAAATCGGTAGGCTTGTGCTGGCCTCATCACGAAATCAAAAGAACCCGTCACGGTAATATCGTTGCTGACATAAGCCGCGGCTGGGTACTTGTCTCCTGTCATTTCTGCCAAGCCTGGGTCGCCCAAGTTCTTGCTGACGCTCATGGAGAAGCCAGTTGCCAAGAACTCGTTAGCTGAAGCGATTAGGCTTCCGGCTGCGGTGTTCTGAGCGGCTAAGTAAACTTGAGCGGCTGAAGTCGCGATTGGCTCATAAGTCGAAAGCGTAGCGGTTGGCAAGTGAGGCACTAAGTAGTCAGTCGCGGATACTGTGAAACTGTCACCACTGGCAGCCTGAACACCAACCGTTGCGGCTGTTGTGCTTGGTGAACTGATGGTTGCAGCACCGCCAGTGTTCACCTGTGAATCTGAACTGTCGTAAATGTCCACCAGTTGTCCAGCGAAGAAATAATCGGCTGCGACTGCGTTTGTTGCAGGATCTAAGGTGACGGTTGCAGGCGAGGAATCGGTAACAGAAACGTCTGTGCCTGTTGCGTTCACTGGTCCAGAGTATCGGATTCTGGAAGCTCGGCAGTTTGCAGACATTGTGAAAACACCGTCTCTCGTAATGTCTACGCTGAAGCCTTCAACGACGGTCCCGTTGCTCACATAGAGTTTGTAGGTGTCGACCAACTGCGCCACTTGGAAGGTGTTGCTAACTCGGCTGAAACTATAAGTATTTGAAACTCCAGCAGAAGTGGCCAGTGTGCCGAAAACTTTTTGGAGCAAAGTATCTTCTGCTGGTGCGGTTCCGGCTGTTCCAGAAGGTTTCACCAAAAAAGGAATGTCAAAAGTCGCTCTTTCGGCATAATTTACAAAACTTCTGTTCTGAAGAAGTCTTGTGCCGACTTCGCTAATATCTGAAGTGTTGAACGTCTGCGATAGCGCCAACGGTTCAGTGGTTGTAAATCCATCAGAAGCAGAAACTGCGACATAGCTTCCGGCTGTTGATTCGGTTGTAATATACGGTTGAGAACTTCTTAACCGTAGATACCTGTCAGGAATCGCCATAATGTCTCCTTATTATTCGACATCGTTGTCAGTTGTACGGTAAAGAATCTCATACCGTAATGTGGCTATGAAAAACTCACTTTCGGCAGACGCTTGCCTTATCTGCGTGTCAGTGATTCGGGAATCTATCGCTAACCCGTTCAGCGTTTGGTCGTTCGCCATTGCTTCCTCAACTTCAACGGTCACTTGGTCCAGTGTGCTTTCTGCGGTGCTTCCTTTGGCTACTGCTTCAATGGATAAATCTAGTGTTCGTTGTTGCCTGTTTTGAATGCCAATCTCTAGTCGTTCAATGCTTTCTGAATTTGCGTAAATCAGCAGACCAGGCAAATCACTGGTTGCGATTGGATAAGTTCTTGAAAGAAAGACATTTGAACCTGTTGTCGCTAGTCCGGTCAGAACCGTTTGGACTCTTGCTTTGATTTGCGCTCGCTTGTGCGCCATTTAAACGCTCAACATAATCTGAGTCATGCCTGTGCCGTCCGGCTGAATCCCTCGAACCGTGTAGTTGACTGCCGAAATGGTCAGTGTGTCGCCATGCACTAGGCTGGAAACGTCAGCGGTTCTGGCTAGTAGTGTTGGCTCTGAGCTTTCCACCTCTGACTCGTCTACATCAACCGCCAAAAAGTCATTGTCAAAAATCGCCACAAAAGTGCTTGCGTCCGCCTTCGTTACGGTTGAGCCATAATCTGCGAGCATGGCAGTTCGATCAGCAGCGGTTTCAACGCTCATTTTTTAGGCTTTCGAGCAATTCGTGTGGTTCGAGTGGTCACTGGTGGCGCTTCTTCTGGCTCAAGTCCTTTGGCTCTGTTTTCATAGACAACGGCCTTGCCCATGTTAATCAGTTGATTTGCTTCTTTGGGGTCAACGCTAATGACTTGTCCAACTCGAACAGGTCCACCGTTTGCCACCGTGCCTCTGATAATCTGAATCTTCATACGAATATTCTCTGAAGTCGCTCGTTGTAGGTCACGATTCGCCCAGGATTTTGCAATTGGTCCCGTGCTTCTATCCACTTACCTTGCTGATCTTCCTGAACTCTTGTTGGCTTTTTGTCTAAATCCCACTGATGCCAGTATCTGCGCGGTCCGGTGTAGAAATCGACACCGCAAACATGAATTTCTGAGTAGCCCAAATAATCTGCCGTCCAAAGTGCTTCTGGTCCGCTGAGTCGTATGAATGGGACAATTCCGCCATGAATATCTTTGTCTCTCAGGTTCTTGGGATCGTGGTGAATAATGCTCGGTGAATCGTACTCTTTAAGGTGTTGAACCATTCGGACGTCATGAGCGTAGCACCAGGCAAGTTCCCCAAGAAAAAGTAAGCCGTGATTATTGACTCCGGCTAAGTCGTAATTTCTTGAACCAATCCGCGCCTTCGCTTTCGCTAAATCGCTAGGCGCAGACGGTCCACCACACAAGAGAATACAAGGTCGAGCAGCACCCCAACCTTGCAACTCATCAAGCTGATACACTCAGCTTACGGTAACGTCCTGCGCTGCCGCGAAGCTTTCAGCGTGAGCCACCGCAATGTCGCAGTCCTGGTAGAAATACAGATTTGTTGTGGCTGTTCCGGCTGAACCGTATGGATCCACCAGCACATCCAGTGCTGAGAAGAAGCCAATGTACAGATCGCTAAAGTTCCCGAAAATCAGCGAGTAAGGCGAACTTGAAGGCGCTTGGGTTGTCTGAACAACCGGATACCCAAGCATCGAATCTGGTGTTGGCATAATCATCCGCGAGTCAGTGCTAGCAGCCACCAAGGTTTGCATCAGTTTCCCAACTACTGTCGGATGAGTTACCCATCTCAAGTTCCCAAGAAGAGCGTTGTCCTGTGAAACTTCCGTCATAATATCAACGACATTGCCATACGTCAGATTGGCGTTGCCACTGGTCCCACCACTTGAAACGTCACCGATTCCAGAAGTTCCAAGAATTCCAGTTGGCTCGTTTGATTCGCCACCTTTGAGCGCAACGTTGTCAATTTTGGCCGCGAAAATTCGGACCATGTTGTTGCGAATCAACTGCTCCACACTTGGGTCAGACTGAATCATCAGTTCGCGAGTCACGGCTACTTTGTTTGCCAGAAGCTTTGGGCTCATGGTGACTTGCGCGAAGTCAGGCTCAGAATTGCCCACGCTCCCACCTTCAGCAATGAAAGCCGCTGCGGTGCTTGTTGAAATCTTGGGAATTGCAACATTTCCTTGCAGTCCGTTCAGTACGGTTGCGCCCACTTGCCCAAGGATTGAGGTTGAAATCAGTGCATCAATAAAGCGATCACCTCGGTAATCCTCTGGAACGATATTTGAGCCTGCGCCAAAAGTTGCTCCGGCTGCGGTTGATACCGTTCGGGTCTGCCAACCGAAATCGGGAACAAAGAATCCTTTGGGTTGTCGAGATTGCTTCTTTGCCAACTCTTTGCTGACTTCTAACTCAAAGCCGGCCTTGCTCCAATCCTTTGCGTCAGCGGCTTGAATGGCTCGCACCAAAGAATAATTGCGCTTCTCTTTCGGTGTGGCTTCAACTGAGAAGTCCATAGGCTTGGACGTCTTCTTCTCCAGCAGCATGGCTTGGAATTCAGCTAGGCTTTTCTCTTCCTGCAATGCTCGGAAAGCCAAGTCGTATTCGTTGTGCCGCTTGCCAAGTTCGAGAATCTGAGAAGCTTGGTTGCGGTACTGATTAAGTTGCTCATTCACTTCATGCCGAACATTTACTTCCGGCTTTTGAACCTGCTCTTCCATTTTATTCTCCTGAATTGCAGTTGATTCATTACCGGAAAGATCCGGCTGATAGTTTCTGCCAACTCCAACAGTAGAATCGGCAGGTATGGAAACCATTGAAACCTCCAATGGTTTGAAGGAACTCACTCGATAAAGCGGTTTGTCTTTGTAACCGTTCTCGTCTTTTGTCATGCCTTGAATCTGGTATCCGATTGAGACGTTGCCTCTGATTCCGTCAACAACGTCTCTGTAAACTTCTTCCGCCATTGCGTTTTTGCTAAACCGGACTTGCGCTCTCAGTTTGTCGTTGTCCATATACGCCTTTTCAACAACTCCAATCTGCTGTCTGGCGTCATGGTCAAGAAGAAGTGGTGCTTTGCCGCTGGACATGAATTCCATGTCAACGCTTCCGGCATTGTGTTCGAGAACTTCATAGCCGAATTCACGTTCAACCGGATTCGTTGACGAAATGCTCATCATCACGCGACGGTCTGACTCCTCATCCATCATCCGAACGCTTCCGGTTCGGTACTGGGTCTGAACTGGTAAGTCTCTTGTCTCGACTTCTTCAACTTCTCGCTCTTCCGGCTCTTCTGCGACTTCTTGAGCCTTGGCAAACGCCACAATGTACTCGTCATCTGTTTCTTCAACGTCAATGACGTGCCTTTCAGTCATGCTAGTTAAATCCATAACTCTCTCGCTTTGATTCACGATTTTTTCACTCCAACTTTTGCCAGCATCCCCACCCCATAGCGCCCAAGCTATGCGTCCGTTGCTTGGATAACCTTTTTCGCCAGGACTAAAACCTTCTGCTTTTTTGTCAACTTCATGGCGAGCAAAAAAGGATTTCATTCTCTTCACGGTTGCCAGTGGCAGGCTCTTGCCGTTTGAAATGTCTCTGGCGCGAGCGATTCCGACACTGGTTCCGCCTCTGCCAAATTCTCGTCTCCACTCTAGGCCACGGTTTGCCTCGGCAATCATGCCCT
>Ga0208019_1000789_pt1 | contig 17139 bp, 5 predicted proteins | sample CB_VirMetaG_5_FD_184540 | JGI IMG/M metagenome (GOLD analysis project Ga0208019, IMG submission 184540) | Freshwater to marine saline gradient viral communities from Chesapeake Bay - CB_1508_1D Viral MetaG (SPAdes) (version 4) | ecosystem: Environmental > Aquatic > Marine > Coastal | place: USA...
CTTGGAGGCAAAGAACTAGATCTAAATTTCTTTAATAACAATACAGAGTATTATAAGAACTTAGATGGTACACAGGCCACTTATGGGGAAGCAATCGACGAAGAAACAGGCCCGTTTATACAGCAAATAATATTTGATAGATTTGGTGGCTCCTTCAAAAATCCTCCATTCTACATACTTGAGCCAGAAGGCTTTGGTTGGCTTGGTATGACAAATCGACTTGTGCCTCCGGTGGACGCATGCGATCCTTTGGACGGGTCAGAGCCCAGAGAGCCGATTTGTAAATTTGATGATCTAAAAGATAAGTATACAGATCTGTTAAACAAATATAAAGATGATAAAAGGCTGTTTGTAAAGCCCGGTTCTGATTGTGGAGGGCCTCAAATCTTTAATGCCGTATTCAGCAAGGGCGCAGCAGCTGGTGTAGATTCTATGATTATGACAATGATCAGAATCTATGTTGTGGAAGCAATGCTGAGAGGTACAGCTATTTTCTCCGTATTCGGAAAAGATTGTTACGATGAAATTCTTTCTTCTTATATCATAAAATACATGGAAGATGAATTGCCTACGATTGGAATTTGGGGCCTTCCAAGCAGAAAGTTCTATTACTTTTTTATGGAGCAGATAGTACAAATGTATGGCCGACAAGTTGATCTTGGACTTATCGAGCCTAGTGAGATAGAGAGGGAAGCTCTTAAAAACTTAAACAGATACCAGTTAGATAACCCTATCAATAAAAAGATTAAGGCAGCCTATAATTCTGAATTGTTTGACCTTATAGAGCAAAGACTAGAAAACGAAAAACTTACTGGTGAGCCGGGCATTAGAACATTACTAAGTCACTTTGTACTTGAAGAAATAAGAAGTACGTTTGATCAATTTGGTTCTAATGTATATCCTGATGGAGCGCCCATACAGAATACACATTCTATCTTTTTTAATTCTGATGCTTTCATTAGGGGCTCAACTAGCGTTGGGATACCTGACGTTTGGAATGGTGAGGAGGGTTCTGACTCTAATGTTTATGATGCAGAGTATACTGGACCTGTCGGCCCAAGCTTAGCTTTACAGACAGGTGACACAGCATATCAAGGCGTTGGTCACCACCCTTTCAGATTAGAAAAGTTTATAAGATTTTCAGAATTACCAGACTCTTTAGTATTGTCGAGAGAAGACAAACTAAAGGGCGTTGTTGGTTTAGATGCATTTAAAGAGTGGGCGTCTACCCAGACAAGCTTGTTAGATACAGAATTATCAGAACTTTTCCTAAATGTTTCTTATGGTATAAGGCTCACATTTGCTTCTGCGCCATCTGTCAAAGAGAACACAGAATGGGGCGGCGGCTCTGATATCCCGATTAATTTTAATAACGGATTTCAAGAGGCAATATCTCCTTTTGAGTACAATGTCACGGAAAAGGTTGGTAGAATTCCTATTACAAAAGATCCGTATACCTATAGAGAAAGAGAACCAACCTCTAATTTCTTCTATATTGTGCCAATTGTGGGAGAAGAACTACAGCTTGATATGGGACAAACATTGCAAGATATGATTGATGGGATTGATGACTTTGCAGAACAAAATGAGGAATGGCAAGATATGATTGATGGGATTGATGACTTTGCAGAACAAAATGAGGAATGCATTTTGGATGGAATTGCGAACTCTGGTGAATATCAAGCTATGTTTGGTGTTTCTATTCCGTTTAAAAAGATGCTTTCGTGGTTAGCTATCTATACAATAAACAACTTCCTACCTTCTGTTGGGTGGGTTAGAGATGGCTGGGTAAAAGACGGTGGCAAGTGGATTAGTGGTGCAGGCGGCTTTAGATCTTGGGATCAAAGAAGTTTTGAAAAATCAAAAAGAGAAACAAAAAGATCTTTTATGCGTTTTTATCATTCAAGCGATCCTACTTATGAAGATGACGAAAGTAAACAAAGAAAGAAAGAGATAACTAGAAGACAAAAGCCAAACCTAGGCAGAGATCCGGGGTGGAGATGGTTTAGGTGGAAGAGAAAGATAGATAAACCAACTGATAAAAATGAAAAACTTTGTCCCTAAAGGAGTATAATTATGGCAATTGGATATGGAGCAGAACTACCATTAAGATCTGATAACCAAGATGGTTCTATTGCATTATTAAAAACAATGGAAAAAGTTGCATCTCAAAATCTAAAAATGCTTATTCTAACTTCACCCGGCGAAAGAATTATGGACAATGAGTTTGGAGTAGGTATAAGAAACTATCTTTTTTGGCAGTATGTTCCTTCAACATTGTCCGATATTGAAACTAGAATTCGGCAGCAAACTGCTAGGTATATTCCTTATATACAAATACAAGAAATAACCTTCAACAATAGAGCTAACGTATCCGTGGGTGCCTCGTTAGCAGATAATTTTTTATCAATAACAATTAGGTTTAATGTTTCTTCCTTGAACATTGGGGATGTTTTAACAATACCTTTATCTGTGGGTACGTCAAATAGTGAAGGCTCAACTACTTATCTGTAGAGGTATTTTAGATGGCTAAACGCATAACGCCCATTAATTACACGGCTCGTGACTTTGATTCTATAAAAAATGAATTGGTGCAGTACGCCAAAGTATATTATCCAGAAACTTTTCGTGATTTTAATCAAGCATCTTTCGGTGCCTTAATGTTAGATATGATCTCCTATGTCGGAGATAATTTATCATTTTACTTAGACTATCAAGCAAATGAGTCTTTTTTTGATACAGCAACCGAAAGAAATAATGTCATTCGTCACTCAAAACAGATGGGTTATAAGTTTAGAGGAACGCCTGCCTCTACAGGCATGTGTGACTTCTATATAACGGTACCTGCAAACACTACTGGCCTTGGACCAAACACAAATTATTTACCATTATTGAAAGTTGGCACTGAGGTTGTTTCAAACGATGGCGGAGTTTTTCTCTTAACAGAGAATATTGACTTTTCAGACAGCTCAAATCCTGTTGTTGCTGCACGCATTAATGAAACAACTGGTAATCCTACTAGCTATGCTGTTAAAGCTTCTGGAAAAATTGTGTCCGGTCGCTTTATCACAGAAGCAAAGACAATAGGCAGCTTCCAGAGATTTAGAAGAGTTTATTTGAACTCTAGAAGAATTTCTGAGATTGTCTCTGTTGTGGATAGCCAAGGGCATGAATATCTTGAGGTTGACTATCTTTCCCAGAATGTTGTATACAAAGAGATCGGCAACCATAAGGCATCCAGCGAGCCAGTTCCATCTATTATAAAGCCGGTTTCTGCTCCAAGAAGATTTGTTGTAAATCAAGAAGGAACAAGGGTTTATTTACAGTTTGGTTATGGATCTGACAACGAAATAACATCTAACTCGGTTGCTGAGCCAACAAATCTTGTGTTGAACATGACTGGACGAGACTACATTGAAGATAGCTCTTTCGATCCTTCAAGGCTGCTAGATACTGATAAGTTTGGCGTATCGCCATCTAATACAACTTTGACTATTACTTACAGAGTAAATACTGTCGACAATGTTAACGCAGCATCAAAAACTGTAAGAACTGTTACAAGGCCAATTGTTGAATTTAAGGATTTATCTAAAATTTCTTCTAATGTAAGAAACTCTGTTGTTTCTTCTATTGAGTGTGATAACGAAGAACCAATTGTTGGCGGGATTACTGATCCAAGTTTGGAAGAGATACGTACCAGAGCTATCGACTTTTTTGCAACACAAAACAGAGCAGTAACAAAGCTGGATTATGAAAGTGTTGCATATGCTATGCCGCCGCAGTTTGGAGCAATAAAGCGCTGCAATGTAGTTAGAGACAATGACTCGTTCAAGAGAAACATAAACATGTATGTCCTTGCAGAGAACAGAAATGGTACTCTGACTCAAGCTTCGGCTCCATTAAAGGATAATCTTAAAACTTGGCTTGGTAGATACAAGATGATTCATGATACCATCGATATTTTGGATGGTAGAGTGGTAAATTTTGGAATCAGATTTTCAGTTATATCCGATCCAGATTTTAATAAATATGATGTATTAGAAAGATGTGTTCAATCGCTTGCAACCTTTTACGCAGAGCCAAGATATTTTGGTGAGCCACTTTACATTACAGATGTGTATGATGTATTGAACAAGTTGGATGAAGTCATTGACACATATAATGTAGAATTTTTTGCAAAAGACGGAGGCTTATACTCCGACACAACTTATTCATTCGATTCGAATATGTCTGCAGATGGAAGGTTTCTTCATGTGCCGGAGAACGTCTGCATGGAACTCAGATTCCCAAGAATAGATATTAAGGGAGTTATTAAGTAATGGCAATTAAAAGATATGTTGCTAATGCAGACAACACAATCACTAACGCATTCAAGGCAGATCTTTCCACCAGAGGAACAGGCGCGAATATGGGTGCAGCAGATGTTTTAGAGGTATTCTCTATAAGAGGACAGGCATCTGGTTCTGTTGCTGGGCTTTCAAGCGAGCTTACTAGAACATTAGTAAAATTTCCAATTAATGAAATACAAACTGATCGCAGCGCCAGCGTGTTGCCTCTTAGTGGAAATGTAAGTTTCTATCTAAAAATGTATAATGCTCCTCACTCCCAAACAGTACCGAGACAAATGTATCTAATGGCACACGCTCTTACTCGAAGCTGGGAAGAAGGAACTGGTCTTGATATGGAGCAGTACACAGATCTTACTTATGGGAAAGAGGGTTCAACTTGGGTCGGTGGTGGCCTAACAGGTTCTTGGCAACATATCGGCGGTGACTTTGTAGAGGACAATGATGGCGGCGTGCTCGATAAAAATATGTTTAAGATTTATTTCGAAAAGGGAACGGAGGATCTTGAGGCAGATATTACTCCACTAGTTGAAATGTGGGCCAACGATGTTGGTAACATCTTGGGAACATTAGAAAACTATGGTCTAATTTTAAAGCTAACTGGCACACAAGAAGCATTTAACGAAGACTATTCTGTCTATAGTACGCCAAACCCAAGTGGGTCTTTAGAGTCATATTATACTAAAAAGTTCTTTTCAAGAAGTTCAGAATTCTTCTTCAAAAGGCCTGTAATTGAAGCAAGATGGGACTCTTCAACGAGAGATGATCGAGGCAATTTCTTATATAGTAGCTCTCTTGCTCCAGCAGAAGATAATCTTAATACACTGTTCCTTTACAACTATGTAAGGGGTCAATTAAGAGACATACCAGAAATTGGTCAGACAGGTTCAATTATGGTAAGTCTATATTCTGGTTCGGCCAATGACACACAGCCTTCGGGTTCAGCACTAGAACTTAGTATAGGAGGCGGGGTATCTATAGCAGCTGAGACTTTTGCTACTGGCGGTTGGTACAGCACTGGAATCTATACTTGTTCTGTTGCTTTAACAGCAGCTTCAACACCTCTTGAAACTTTGTATGATGTTTGGAGTAGTGGGACTATTGAAGACGGGCAACATTTAACAAATAGGTTCCATACTGGTTCTATAAAACCAGATTCATTACAAGCGTCATTCATCAACCCAAGTACAAGATATGTAACTTCTGTTACGAATTTAAGACCAATATATTATACAGATGAGACTGCTCGTTTTAGACTTTATGTGCGAGAAAAACAATGGAATCCAACTATTTACACTAAGGCAACCACTGAGATTGAGAATTATATTGTAGAAAGTGCTTCTTATATGGTCTATAGAGTGACCGATGATTTAAGTATTATCCCACATAATACAGGAAGTGATTCGGCCACCCTACTTTCCTTTGACGTAAGCGGAAATTATTTTGATTTAGATATGAATATACTTGAGCCTGATTATGCTTATGGATTAAGATTTGCTTTTTACAATGGTTCTATAAACTCTTGGGTAGAACAGCCAAATACTTTCAAGTTTCGTGTTCAAAACTTTAAAGACTAAGGTGCTAAATAATGGGTAGTAGAGATTTATTTGACAAAGGTAAGCCTTATAAGGTTCTAGCAAATACTAGTATTCAGCAAGTAACCGAGAAAGTTGAGTCTGCAAGAAACGTGCAGGCTCAAAGAACAGAGCGTGAAAGGTTTGTACCACAAATAGACTACAGTGACCCAAGCAACTTTGTTAGGTTTGGTTCTGCAGAGAAGTACTATGAAGATGCTTTCAACAGGATTCTATCTGATTATCCATATGACGGCTCACAGGCTGAGATAACTGAATTCTTTAATAGCTCTTCTTATTTAGACTTGTATATTCTAGAAAAAGAATATCCTAGAACCACTGGATACGCCATCCTCTTGCCAGACGGAGGATCAGGAACTAAACATTCTAGCGGCTGGGGTAAAGCGTCCACGCCGGAATACATTTCTTTTAAAGGCGGCCCACACACAGCATCAGGTGGCATGCCATCTGGTTCAATGGGCGTAACCTTCACAGGTTCGAACTATTACAATACAGACATTTATGACACTTTCAGAGAACTACCAGATGGCAGGGTAGGGACCAGAGAATCAAACCTTAAGTTTGACTGGAGAGATGGTCAGACTATAGAATTCTGGTTGAAGAAGGATACATATCCCACTTCCTTGACAGATAAAGAAATTGTTTTTGATCTCTGGAACGGAGTAACGGATACAGGCAGCGCTGATTATGGTCGCCTCATTATCTATCTGACGGCCTCTGCAGACGGCCTAAATCCTTTTAGACTGCAGTTTTCTTCTGGTTCAATTTCATACGATAATGTTAATTTGACCACTGGACAGACAACATCCAGTCTGGCAGACAATCAATGGCATCATTATGCCTTTTCATTCAAAAATACAGACGGACAGAGCGAAGGTAATGTATATTTGGATGGTAAGCATGCCAGTATTTTAGGTCCATTGCCACTAGATTTTGGAGAAGTAACTGGCTCCCTGCAAGCAAGAATTGGAGCTTTGCAGACGAATCCTTCTGGTAACACTTTTACTGGCTTGAACCTTGCAGAATATGGTCAGCTATCTGCATCCATAGATGAATTTAGGTATTGGAAATCAGAGAGAACTCCAGAAGAAATTGGACTACACTACTTTACACAAGTTGGTGGAGGCACAAACACAGATATCTCCAACACAGAACTTGGTGTCTACTATAAGTTTAATGAAGGAATAACTGGTACTAGTTCTATAGATTCAATAGTTTTAGATTACAGCGGCAGAATTACCAACGGTACTTGGACAGGTTATCCCGGCTCCTCTGCTAGAAACACTGGTTCAGCTATTGCTTCTTCTTCGTTAGGTTACGCAGAGTTTGAAGATCCGATTATAAGGATAGATAATAGTCTTGTTATCAATGCAAGAGACGCCCTTGTAGAATCAGGAAGTTCTTTTGACACAACGAATAACTCCACTTTGTACAATAGGTTTCCAAGCTGGATTCAAGATGAAGATCCCGGTACGCTGAAGCAGATTACGCAGGTAATGACAAGCTATCTAGATTCTTTACATCTTCAGATGGAAGAACTACCGGGCTTAAAAGATGCTGACTATGTTTCTGGTTCGAATAAGCCACTACCTATAGCAAACAAATTAGTTGCAAATTATGGTATGCAAGCACCAGAGATATTTGCTGATGCTGAGATTCTTTCACAAGTCTCTAGTAGAGATGAATTAAGAAATTTTGAACTTGAATTAGGTGGAATAAAGGATAGAATTTACAAGAATATCTATAATAACCTCGTCTACATATATAAGTCAAAAGGCACGCTTAAGTCCTTCAGAAACCTGATTCGTTGTTACGGTGTAGACGAAAATGTTGTACAACTAAACCTTTACGGTAACAACGTTACGACAGAAATCAGAGACAACTACAATCCAGCAGTCGTTAGGAAAAAGTATGTTGATTTCAATTATCCAGACAGCTGGTCTGGCGTTGTCACCCAGCAGTCACAGAGTTCTAATCTAAACTCTAGTAATGTTACGTTCGTATCTGGAACTGTAAATGAATTTTTGGCTACAACTGCAGAAGTTGAAGTTATTTTCCCGAAAAAGACAACAGATAGAGCTTCAATAACTTATTATGATACTAGTTTTTACTCAGCATCTATAGCTGGTACTCACATTCTTAGTAGCCAAGGTGACCCAGACTGCTATGTTCAAGCAGCCATAGATTCGGATAATGGTTGGGGACTTTATGCTGTTAGACTAGATCTACAGTCGCCAGATGCATATTTTGTGTTTAAGTCTCATACAGAGCATGGGGGAACACCTGATTTTTATCTTACTTCAAGTGTTTATCCTAATCTATATAATAACGAAAAATGGAACTTTGCCATTCGAACTAGAAGTGCCAAGTTCCCAACTGCCGATATGCCTTCTGGTTCAAACAAGGGCAGTGACGTTGACTTTGGAGTATCTGACACATACACTATTTTAGAACTTTACGGCGTCAACTACGAAGCAGGAATATTAAAGAATGAGATTTTTCTCACTTCCTCCGCTATAGCTTCAGCGTCCTACCTAACTTCTGATAGAAGATACTACATGGGAGCAGCTAGGACAAACTGGACTGGTTCTCTAAATGAAAGAACCGATATAAAAGCTACCTCTTTAAGACATTGGGAGAGCTTCTTAGAAAAGGAAGCCATAAAAGCCCACGCAAGAGATCCTTATAATTTTGGTTCACTAAGACCTTATAGAAGTACTTACCTCTTACAAACTGCACTTACTGGAACAATAGTTCCAGAATTAGCAACTCTTACATTCAATTGGGATTACGATAATGTAACTGGTTCTGATTCTAGTGGCGAGTTTGTTGTTCTAGATAAATCTTCTGGCTCAATCGAGACTTTTGGAAGATATCACGACAATGAAAACAATCCACAGTTTTCTAGAACAGTCGCATTCCAATATCCGGGTAGAGCATATGGTATGCGAACATCCACAACAGGAGTTATAGACAGGGCGTACCTTAGTGCGGAGAGACAGGCATTCCCAGAAAGCTTGGGCTTTCAAGACACAGTAAACATCTTAACAATTCAAGATGAGACTGAATTTACAAGAGATTCAAGACCAATAAATTATTACTTCTCTTTTGAGAAGAGCATGTATTCAACGATAAGCCAAGAAATGTTGAATTTCTTTGGTTCCATAGTAGAGTTCAACGAACTTATTGGAGATCCAAAGAACAGATACAGACAAGAATACAAAGAGCTTGGTAAACTAAGAGAGCTTTTCTTTGAAAAGGTAGGCAACACTCCAGATTTAGATAAATACGTTGATTATTATAAATGGATAGATGCATCGTTATCTGTAATGTTGCAGAACCTTGTTCCAGCAACTGCAGACTTTTCTGACGGCATAAGAACCATGATCGAGAGTCATGTTCTTGAGAGAAGTAAGTATTGGAGTAAATTTCCAACACTTGAGTTTAAAGTAACAGATCCAGAAGCCGCTGTCAGAGGAATTACAGAATTAAAATATGATTGGGAACATGGGCATGCACCATTAACTGATCAAGAAAGTGATAACTGTCTCTGGTGGAAAGATAGAGCCGAACGTACTAGCCCAACACTATCTTCTTCCGTAGCTAGTGTAAACGTTGGTAGAGATAACATAAGAGAAGTTTCTGAAACCTACAGAACAGCCTCCGCTGGTCCTACATTCGCTCGCTCGACAAGGCAACTTCCTACCACAACCTATGAGGGCTCAACATACGCGATTAGAAGATTTGACGAAATATATAATTTCTTAGGCAACCCGAACATGGTGATACATGGTGGGCCAAACTTTTCTCAAAGAAAGAGATTTGATTTTGTAAGACCTGCACTTGCAGCATTTGAGCAAAATAAACAAATCTTAAACGTAATAACAAATGTTGAGTTAGAAAAAGATTGCGACGATACAGTCATCCCAGAAGAACTAAATAAGCAAAAATTAAATTATACATTTGAGATAGGCAATGCAGATATTGCGTTAGGTCTAAAGGACAACCCATACACACTGGAAGGTGTCGGAGATGTTTACACGCCATTCTCTGCTTACAGTTCTTCTGTTACGACGGGCTATGTTACTGCGCCTATTGTATCTGCTGGAACAAATTTACAAGATGTTTTTTCTGGTAGTATAGAAAACTATCACCATGATGTTGTTGGTAATGACATGGAGGTACCTCTACAATCTCCATTTACAGAAAAGTTCGTTGGTGGTAACCAGTGGCGTCATCAAGATTTGGTATTTGACCCAACACTGACTTCATCTGCTAACAGAGGTGAAGGATGGAGTCTTGCAACTACTAGTAAAAATGAACTTCAAATTTCTGTTCCAAGTGGACCATATTCAATATACACTCGTGGAGAAGGAACAAAAAGAACTATCAACATAGAAAACATTCAGAGATCTTCAAGTGACTCTGGTCATGTTGAGAGTGGCTACGTGTCTGGAACGTTAAGATCAAACAATGGAAACTTTGATAAGTTCTACGATATTGTTCAAACGTCTGGAAGATCTATTAATAATAGATACTTTGTAGATAATGAGGGCGTTTCTACGAGTGGAACCGTTTCAGACACTTTCCCAGCTATTGTAGACTATACAAAGCCAGATAGAGGTAGAAGCGAGCATATTTTCGTTCAACGATTTGCTGCCCCCGGAGGCCCAGAAGTTGCTGGTGATTCTAACGGAGGCTATGGCTTAGACTCAGATTCTGCAGAATTTTCCCCAAGCAACGCTTTACCATTCCGTAACACAACTGTCAGATCCGTACTGAATAGAAATCTATTGACAAATCATACAAGACAGTTTGGTTTTTATAGTGGCTCCGCTGTGTCTGCAGACGATTATTCTGGAACTGGAAGTTATCATAAAACAAACAGAAATCCTCTTAGAAGCCCTGCTCTCGACGGCGCGCTTGGCTATGGGTCAGGATTTGGTTATGCGACTGTCGTTACAGGTGTTGTATACGATAACTATTTCATTACTCACGAGATTCCTAGGATGGAAACTAGCTATGCATGGATTAGTGCTTCTTACACTTCTAGTAATGCATATGGTCACGGAAATCCAGATGGCATTTTCTCTAATTCTGCTGGACTCGGATCCGATATAAACTTTGTCTCTGCATCAGATAATGGATCTAATATCTATGCTGCCGGCAGGCGTGCAATGATAGATTTCTTCACGGATCCGAAGACTAGTTTTGTGCCTACTACTACACACTTAAATACTAACATCGTAGAACCTCATACATCGAGCACCGCTACAGTTGGCTATGAGACTTCTACTCATGTTACGTATTATGCAAATTACGGAAACATAGATACCGAGCCAGATACAGCTTTAATAGAGGGTTCATTTGTACAGAGAATGTTCAATGACAACTTTACAACAGCTTCTATGCTTCATGAAGTTTTGATTCATAGAAATGGCTATTATGGACACCCATCTTGGAAACAGATTAGAGGTGGTGAATCACAACTTGTCAGGAACTATAGAAACAATAATCAAATAACAATAAACCCAACACCGGGTGCAAAAAGATTTAGTGCAACAAGCCCAACAACTTTACTGAAAGACAGATTCGGAGCATTAAAGATCTTTGATGAGCCGTCTGTTGATACTTCTAAAAAGGCTCTGAGATATAACCTTGGAATCGAAGTCGGGTCAGGAGAAAAGGCAGTTGCTATTGAAGTTAGCTATGGCAATATGCTAAATCGCTTTGCGAATAGAGAGCTTAGCGATCTAACAACAAATCAGATTGCTTTGAATAACTTGTACACTCCATATGATACTGTAAAGAAAACATATCTCAATGGAGGGCTAGAAAGCCCAACAACACCAGTAACAAGCTTTTATTCTCTAAAATACAGAGAATCTGTATTCCCAGCTTCTTATAATAGAAGTTTAGAAAAAGTAAGAGAAAGAGAGAATTTCAAAGTTAAGTTCTGGGACAAGACAAGGGAATTGAGAACAACCCTTGGCTTCGAAAAGAGTAGTAGTATGGGTGCTCCATACTCTGGCTTGTTTAACCAATTAACTCAAAGCGCATGGGCACTTGATGCCTCACAGATATTCGAGACAGGTCCAATATGTACAGCATCGAATGCATCGTCAAGCGCAGCCGGAGAGTTGCAAAATGATTATATGCAAGTGCATAATGGCGAAAAGATGTTCATTACCGCCTCTGTTCTTTACTCAAGAAAGCACATGCTTTATTCAACATCTTCAACAATATCTCCATTGCTTGATAACCCGCAAACTGGAAGTACGACTAATACCACTTCTCCTACTAGAAGGCAGGGTGATGTAGCTATATTTGGCGGAAATGCTCTTTGGGAAGCTGATCGTCTTGCTGGAAGAATCAAAACTTCTATAAAAAATGAGTTAGATGATTATGGGAATCCTATTGACACAATAGTTAACGTATTCGAACAGGATTACAGAGAGCCAATAGAACCAGATTATGAAAAGAACATGAGAGAAGCAATTCTACAAAACCAAGACTACTCAGTAATCCCAGAATTTAGAATTAGTGAGCATATGGATTTTTATGGGATTACGCAAAATCCACTAGTAGAAAATAATAGATTGTTTACAATTTTTGGAGCTTCCGGTAGTCTTCCGTCTTCAAGTGCAGAAGAAGGCTTCTATAAGGTGTTTTCAAACTCTGATTTCATGAAAAACTTCGAGACAATCTATGAAGACCACAGTGACTTTAGGAAGCCAACAAGAATTACTTTAAGATGTAAAGCAATCAAAAAATTCTTGCCTTATGATGGTTTTTATCCAGCACAAAGAACTATAGATCTCGCAACTCAATTCTCAAAGTCTTTTGGTAGGTTCATGAATGTTGATGGAGGTATTGATGGCTTCGCTTCGGAAGCTTCAACATACGGCAAGGCTGGAATTAGACCTCTGATGAATGCAACTTTCGCTCCCGGTATTTTGTACAATACTATAAAGTCTGGTTTGGCAGTCGACTATGGTGTTTATACTGGCTCATATGAAATTGTACAAAATACCGGCTCTGGAGGTGGTGGTGGTGAACTTTTCTTTGTAGGTCGTCCAATTTCAATTGATGGCGCTGGGAGAGGTACCAGTGGTTATGCTGTTGGCTTTGATAAGAGAATACCTTTTGAGGGCATAATAAGTCCTAGAGAGCATATAGCAAACGAAACATTTGTTGATATGGAGCCACATCCTAGCGCTTCTATGAATTTAACGTGTTCTTGGGACGGTCAGGGAGACCCTCTTTATGAGCTTATGGCAAACAATTTCTTTGCAGAGTCTATTAATATGTTTTTGCCGAATGGGCAAATGTCATCTTTTGTTTCCGCTAAAGAATCAGAATTTAGAGATTTTGAAATAGACAAAGTATATGCAATGAGAATTAAGCTCAGAAAGAGCTTCAATCAAGCTAGAATATATGATAACTCTGAAACGGCAAATCAAAGATCTAACTACCCATATCCACAAGTGCTGCCGGAAGAATTTGATCAAGGCCTAAGAGAAACATTTACAATGTATAGTAGACCATCTGCTTTCGGCCCTCCACTATCTGGAAGAAATTTTGAGTTAGTAGATATCGCTAGAGCTAAGGGAGATCCTCTACGAGGTTATAACCCTGCCTATACGCCACCATATTATGATGGTGAAGCATGGTGTGACATTCTTTTCAAAGCGGAATCAACAAAACATACAGTAGCTGACATTCAACAAAAAGCTGTTATAAATAACTTTAGAATTGATAACACAAGATGGTCATACGCTGGCAACGGAAGTAATAACGACCCAACAATGCCATATGATAGGGCTGCTGTTAATCAATATGCAATGCAAATAACTGCATCAATAAATATTCTAGGTGAAGCACAAGTAAACTCTGTTGACTTTGATCCAGAAACTAAAAGACCGCTTCTTGTTTCGGATAGAATAGATGGACGTGAATCGCTTTGGGTAATCGAGCCAAAATTTGAAACTCCAATGTTTAACTTTACTTCAACATCTGGTTCGCTAAGGCCAATAACCGAAGCGGACGGAAACTTAACAATTCCAGATAATGGAAAAGAAACTGTTCCAAGAGGAATGTGGCACCAGTTTGGATTGCCGCCCGCAAGTCCTGATGAAGGTATTTTCATGGAAGTTGTGGATATTCCAAAACAATGGGCAGAAAATAGAGTAAAGATAGGCAGTTCCGCATTCCAAGATACTTACTATAGAACAGAACTTCAGGCTCAGGGCGGAGAATATGGAAGCCTCATTGACCAAATAAAATTTAATAGAACAAGCACAAGACTTGGAGAGGTTAGAGATAAACTAGAAGTTAGCGAAGCAATAGTTGCTATCCCATTTGTTGAATCTGGTGGTGTGAGAAAGTATTTTGAAATATCACAAGATACAATTGATCGTGCTCTAATCGGCGATCCTGTCACTGGAGTTCCAGATAAGGATCCGGGGGATTCCGTAAAGAACCAAATAGATTTGATGCGCAAGTATGTTATACCGCCTCCGTTCAACTTCTTGGATTTCCCAGACCAGATAACTCCAATTGCAATGTACATCTTTGAATTCAAACATACTTTTGACAAAGATGATCTAAGTTATATTTGGCAAAACTTGCCACCTAAAGCTTCAACAAACATTGAATTTGCTGAGGCTACAATAAGTCATCCACTATTGACAAACGAGCTTATGGGCAAACGAGGATCTGTAACCAACAGAGCAGTACAGCCAGAACTACGATGGATGGTTTTCAAAGTTAAGCAAAAGGCTAACATTAATTACAATAAAAAGCTACTAACAAGAGTTGGCACTGATACTGAATTTGCTTTTGATTTCACGATGGGAGGAGTCCCAGAAAGCCTAACAGATGTTAAGTATTCATATAACTGGCCATATGACTTCTTCTCTCTTGTTGAGTTTGCGAGTATTGAAAGCGAAGTTTCATTTGAGAACCCGCCAGATGTTCTTAGCTTAGATTACCTGCCAGAAGCTACAGCAGAACAGATTTCATCTTTTGGAACTAGAGAGCTTGGGGCTGTAGTCAGAAGAAGGATTGACGAAGTTTCAACTTCTTTAGACGAAGAAATATGAAGTAGTCTCTATTTACTATTACAATGACAGCCTTTTTCGATAAAAAACAAGACGTAATTGACATTCAACTTACCAAGTATGGAGAATATCTTCTATCTTTAGGTAAGTTTAATCCTGTATACTATTCTTTCTTCGATAATGGAGTTATCTACGATACAAGATACGCAGCTTTTTCGAGTTCCCAAGGAGATAATGAGGGAAGAATACAGGATACAACTCCTGCGATGAGAACACAGCACTCTTTTGAAGGCAGGGCAGAACAGGTTTTAAGATACAACCAATATGTATCAAATAACTTTCGCCTAAGAGAAGATCAAAAAGTTCGTTTTCCGTCTACTGTTGATAAGCATTTTACGGCACTAAGCGAGCCTTTAGGTAATTCCGATCTATCCTCTGATACAGCGCCAGCTTGGAATATGAGATTCTTCCACAATAAAATGCTAAACTGGTCAACTGCATACACTGGCAGTCAAGTTTCAAAGAGAATACCACAAATTGAATCAGCTATAACATATGAAACAAGAGTTAGGAGCACCGATCAAAAGCCACCAACAGAAAGTTCAGATCCTGTTTTTGATGAAGACGGCTTTATAGTACCCGGAGGCATCTATCAGCCGGTCGAGTCAGATCCAGTTTTGCAAGAAGGCATATTTGCAGACGGAACATTTATTGAAGTAAAGCCTGATCACATACTACTGGAACTGAAAGAAAAGAATACAGAATTTATGATGGAAAACTTTGATATTGAAGTTTATGAAATAAAAGAAGAAACTCTCAAGAGTGGCGAGATAAGAGATGAACTTATTCCTCTAAAGTTTAAAAAGAGAGAGCAACCCATTGTTAATGGGATTCTAGTAGATAGTGTACCTGACAATACAGAATTAGATCCAAGTTATGTTGAATACTATTTTGATATCTTTGTAGATAGTGAAATAGATGAATTGACAATTTGTCAATCTTTACAGCAGCTAAAAGCCGAAGGCATACTGGTAGATACCGAATATAATTGCCCTGATATACCTTCTTATTCTTCGAGAGCTAATACTTATAGCGATGGGCAAAATATAGAGTCAACTAAATGTGAAATAGATAGCCCAGCTGGCTCAGGTAACCCATTAGGAGTTGATTAATGGCTGAACATTTGGATTATGAAGGGGTTTTCGGAAACGACAGCTACGAAGAGCGTCTTATGCCTCTCGTCTATATTGACAGGATCATTTTAGAAAACAACTCTACTCCAATCGAGTCAGAGCAAGATCCACATATCCAGCCAAATCGTGCAGCGCTATCACTATTGAACGACCCCGAATACAGACAAGGAGTTTCAGAAAGTTCCAAACTAGGAAATGGCTGTCTTGTTACTGTTGACTTAGTTGTTAAAGACATTCTAGAGAATGACTCTTTAAGCTCTTGGTTCTATGACGCAGACTTACTCAAATACATGCATGTAAAAATAGTGCAAAGTATAAGTAAACAGCTAACAAACAACTTAATTAAAGGAAACATGTCTGCACTTGGCTTAAGACGAAACAGATCTTTATATACTGAAAAAGTCCTCAGTTTAGAAAATTATTATGATTCTTTACAAAGTTTCTATACTAGAGACAATAATGGTAGGGATTTAGTAGCAGATGTTCCGCTTACCACAACTTTTTCTCTGAAGGATGCGCAACCAAAACATTTAGCTTATTTTGCTTTTTGTTATTTTGACATTGGACGCCTAACGACTGATTATAACTTAAATCTTTATGGTTACAATAATAGGCAAGGAATATTATCAAAAGATATTAAGTCAGAAATAGTAATTGACAACGGAACTGTTGTTGCAGAATCATATGTTTTTTACACTCCAGACGGAAAAATCTGGACAGGGGCAGTTCATCAGCGCAACGGAATGTGGATGGCCGGTAGAGAGCACACCAACTTACCACATCCGATACTAACAAGAGAGACAGTTTTTAATACAAAAGTGCAAGACTTCAGAGATATAGATAAGCCATTAGAGAAAAGTATAAATCTTTCTCCTATTGAATCACTATTTCAGAAAATAAAGAATCCAAATGTTGATAAAGTAAAGTTAGAAGATAATGTTTC
>Ga0208019_1000792_pt1 | contig 17103 bp, 26 predicted proteins | sample CB_VirMetaG_5_FD_184540 | JGI IMG/M metagenome (GOLD analysis project Ga0208019, IMG submission 184540) | Freshwater to marine saline gradient viral communities from Chesapeake Bay - CB_1508_1D Viral MetaG (SPAdes) (version 4) | ecosystem: Environmental > Aquatic > Marine > Coastal | place: USA...
TGTAGTATTTAATTTCTTTCGAGGAATAAGACCTTTAATTGAAAAGTTTAATCCTGAGAAAGCTTATTTCGTATTGGAAGGTAATCCTAAGTTTCGAAATGAATTGCTAGGTGGAGAATATAAAGCTGGAAGAACCAGCCCGGGAGATTCATTCCATCGACAAAAAGCAATTATCATCAATCTAGTAAAGACATATATGCCTTTTACTACACTTAAACATCCATCATTCGAATGCGACGACGTGATCGCTACGTATACTGCAAGTCATTGTGAGGCTGGTGATGATTGTACAATCATTTCATCTGATAGTGACTTCATTCAGCTTCTGAATGCATTTGACAACTTAAGAATTTATAATCCCGTCAAAAAGAATTTCTTTGAAAAACCTGAATATGACTATGTCACATGGAAGGCACTTAGGGGTGATAAGACTGATGCAATACCAGGCTTACCCGGTGTGGGTGACAAAACTGCTGATAAACTTTTAGATAACCCTGTTTTGCTACGTGAAAAATTGGAAGACAAAGAAAACAGAGAAATATTTGAAAGAAATGTGCACTTGATCAGATTGGTTGATTTACGTCAAAGATTAAACGAAGTTGAAGTTACAACCTCTTCTTACGATGGCGAATCATTAAAAGAAGTCTTCGAGGACTTTGGATTCGAATCGATGGTTAAAGAAAAAACATGGGACAAATATTCCAAAACGTTTGATTTACTTAATAGTCTTTTAAAGTAATATAAATTGATTTTAAGGAGTTTCAAATGGAAATTTGTCTTGAAGATGAACATCAAGTTTTATTAAGAGAAAATAATATTATAACAGCACAAGAAGTTGCTTATAAAGTTGGTGACCTTTATGTCGCAAAAAATGTTTTGACTAATAAGTCACGACAGATTCAAGTGACAAAATTTTTAGCAGAGGGAAGAAGAGTTTTAAAAGGTTAAGACATGAAAGACATATCAAGAAAAATTGTTAAGTTTGACTTAGACTTAACTGAAAGGTTAATCGAAGGCGTCAACATTATTGCAAATGCAGTTAAAACTACAATGGGACCTAAGGGCAGAAATGTTTTAATTGAAAGGCCTGGACAACACCCAATTGTGACAAAGGACGGTGTAACTGTTGCAAAGTCTGTTAACTTATCTGATCAGTTTAAGGATTTGGGAGTTCAGATAATTAAAGATGCATCTTCCAGAACTGCAGAAGAAGCAGGTGATGGGACTACAACATCAATGGTGCTAGCTCAGACTTTGTATACAGAAGGTTTGAGAATGATTGCTGCTGGCCATGATCAAACAGAAATTAGAAATGGTATGTTAAAGGGTTCTGAAATTATTTTAGGAGAATTAAAAAAGTTATCAAAACAAATTAATTCTAAAGAAGAACTACTTCAAGTTGCATTAGTATCAGCTAACGGTGAACAAGAAATAGCAGAACTTATTAGTAACGCAATTGATCAAATCGGTGTCGATGGAGTTGTCACTGTAGAAGAAGCAAAAGGATTTAAGAGTAGCTTAAGTGTTGTTGAAGGTTTCTCAATTGATAGAGGATTCTTATCTCCATATTTTATAACAGACTCTGATAAAATGCTTTCTTCTTTTGAGAAATGTTTAATATTAATATGCAATAAGAAATTTGATTCTTTAAAAGATATTATCAAACCTTTGGAAATTGCTGCTGAATCTGGGCGTCCTTTGCTAATCATTGCTAATGACATTGAGGGTGATGCAATGCAAGGATTAGTTTTAAATCACGTTAAGGGTGCTTTAAAGAATTGTGCTATTAAAAGCCCGGGATTCGGTCAAGCTCGTCATGAAATGTTAGAAGACATCGCAGTTCTTACAAATGGAAAAGTATTTGGTGAAGGCGATTCTTTTGATAACTTTTCTTATGAAGACTTTGGGCAATGTAAAAAAGTTATTGTTAAAAGAACAAGTACACTTTTAGTGACAGGTGAGGAAGATTCTGAAGCTGTTAAAAATCGTGTGCAGAGTATAAGAGAACAATTAGATTCAGAAGAAATTGATGAACAAGATAGGGAAGTTCTGTCTTATAGACTCAAGAAGTTAGTTGGAGGAGTTGCTTTACTTAGAGTAGGAGCATCTACTGAAGCTGAAATGATTGAAAGAAAGGACCGAGTTGATGATGCTCTGCATGCAACAAGAGCAGCATTAGAAGAAGGAGTACTCCCTGGGGGTGGTGTTGCTTTAGTTAGAGCAAGCAAAGCTATCACTGAGTTTAATTCAATTAATTCTAATCAAAGTTTTAAGAGTGATTATTTGATTGGTTTGAGAATTGTAGAGTCAGCCTGCAAAATGCCTTTACAACAGATTGTAAAGAATACGGGAAGATCTTCAGACTTAGTTTTGCAAAAAGTTTTAGAAGGAAGTAAAACTTTTGGCTATGATGCTCGAAATGAAAAGTATGGTGATATGATTGACTTAGGGATCTTAGATCCACATAAAGTTGTTAGATGCGCTGTTGAAAACGCTATGTCAGTTGCTTCAATGCTTTTATCTGTTGGCTGTGCAATGATTGAAGATTTTGATGGTAAAAACAATCAATGATTGATAATTAATCTCATGAAAACAATTAAAGAATCAACTCATAAACTTGAAAGAAAATTAGCGCATACAGTGCTCAGTTTAAAAATTGAAAGAGAAACACATGTTCCTGACATGCTGACAAGGATTCGTATTGCTCCAGGGATTGCAGTTGTTGGCCAAAAAGCTAAAGTTAGAAGGTTTTTTGACGGTGATGCGCAGGTTTTCGTTAGTGTCAAATACATGTCTAAGACAGATGAAGTTTATGCTAGTGTTAAAGAATTAGCTGATATTATTAAGAAGTTGCCGGGTATCAAATCTGTTGCTATTCTTATGCACAATAAGAAGAAAATAACAATGGACGGAAAGAAGTTAATTTTCTAATGAAATTATCTGATTATAATCTTTTTATTGAAGATCAAGCAACATTAAACACAGTTGTTGATTATTTAATTTTAAAAAAAATAATACAAAAAAGTCACTATAAAGTTAGTAAATTTAGAGTTCCATGTGTTAGAATTAAAAGTGACAAAAATTATGTCACACTTAACAAAATCATTAAAAAAATAGTTGGTAACAAATTTATTTTAAAAAGGTGAATAATGGCATCAAGCATAACATTTGATTCTCTTTCATTAATGGATGATAGAGAATTGTATAATTTGTACGGTCAGCTCAAAGGTGATCTGTACAGTCAGTATAAGTCTCGTTCTAAGTACAAGCATGACAATATAAAACAAATTGAAACTGATCTCTGTTATGTGCAAAGAGAAGTTGAGATTAGAACTAAAAGAAAAGAAATTCATCAAGAATATTTGGAAGACTTAAAAAAAGTGAAAAAAAATTAATTTAAAGGGTTTCCACTTTAATTGATGTGTTTATTTTATACACGCGTTTGGATTAACATAACGTTTTAGGAGGTGAATATGTTTTATCCTAGCTACTTTCCGTTTGATTCGGGAACAACAAATCTTAGAAACAAACTACGTGAAATTAAAAATGACTTAAGGTCGAATGCTGAATTTGGAGGTGACGTGAATTATTTTGAGTCGACTTATCCTGCTACAAATATTTCTGCAGATAAAGACAGAATTCTTATTGAGATAGCCGCTCCCGGTTATAGTCGTGAAGATTTTGATATCACTGTTGACAAAGGAAACTTGACAGTAATCTCAGAAAAAGATGTTACGAGTAATAAGAATTATAATTATCAAGAGTTCAAATACAAGAAATTTAAAAAGATTTGGAATCTAGATAACTCTGTCAATCATGAAGATGTCACAGCAAATTATAATGCTGGTATTCTTTCAATTGAAATTCCTTTTGTTAAAGAAAAAGTTGTATTGAAAAAAATCGAAGTACGATAATCTTCTTTAATGATTATTTAAGTGCACGCACAATTGTGCGTGCACATTTTTAAAATGCATGTTATAATTTAAATATTGGGTATTAACTTTTTAAAAAGAGGTGTAAATGAGTGGTAACACACTATTAGGTCAGTATTTCTCTGACGTATCAAACTATTCTCTGCTTACCAGAGAAGAAGAAGTAGAACTAGCCAAACGGATTGAAGCGGGTGATCGTTTGGCACGAAATGAAATGGTTGAGGCAAATCTAAGGCTCGCTATTAGTATTGCAAAAAAATATCAAAGAAATGGTTGTGATCTTGAAGACTTAATTCAAGAGTCAAACATTGGATTGATGAAGGCAATTGAAAAATTTGATTGGCGCAAAGGTTTTAAGTTCAGCACTTACGCTTGCTGGTGGATTAAACAAGCAATCACTCGTCACATAAGTACACATCGAAATACAATCCGTGTACCTTCACACGCAACGAGTCTTAGTTTTAAAATTGAAAGATTAGTAAATGAGTATCAAGAAGAATTCGGTGTCGAACCCGATATTCATGAGATATGTGAAATTTTAGATGTTTCTGAAAAGCTAGTAAAGTCTGCATTAAGAAGCATTAAAATGCGTTATTTGAAATCTTTAGATGCAAAAATTAGTGAAGATTCGAATAGAACAGTAATGGATTCTGTTGCTGATGGTTCTTATGAAGAGCTTGAAGCTTCAATGGATAATGAAAAATTACACGATGCGATTAGAAAAAGCTTTGCTTCTTTAACAAAGAGAGAAGAGCAAGTATTGAGATTACGATTTGGAATTGACGACGTTATAGATGAAACACATATTTACGAGGTAGAATAAATGGCTAGAGAAAAAGGACACAAAAAGCAAGACGGATATGCAACTACATCATCTTTGGGTGGTAAAAGTTATACAGAAATTGCGACAATCATGAATGATCGTGGACACAAAATGAATCATTCAACTGCTTATAATTTATTTCATCGTTCAATGAAAAAGATTGCTACAAATGTATGCGAGCTTTACGACATTGAGCCTTCTGAAGAGAATTTACGAAAGATATCTTGCAATCCTGATTTTCAAGAAGGAATATCGACAATTATTAAAGGTTTTTAAAATGACAAAGTACAATCCTCAATTCGTACGATTGTTCAAAACAATCAAAAGTGTTAATCTTCAAACAGAACTACTTGAGGGTTTTGATTGGGATGAAGAAAAGTTAGAAGCGTTTTATGAAGACATTTCTTCTTTTCTTTCTCGTTGTGATTCAATTGACGAATTGAGTTTGTACTTGAGTTCTAACTACGAAGATCATGTCAAAAATATTATTTTGCAGATACTTAAAGATGAAAGCTACGATTTGTTTTTATTGAAAGGAGAAAGTGATGATTAGTTTTGAATACTTCGTTAAAAGAAGAAACTTGAAAACAGAAAACATCATTCGATTTAATAACTTAGACACTTATGAAAAGTTTTGCGAGCATATGAAAGAAATTAGAGTTTTACCTCCAAAGAAAACTTTGTATGAAGAAGCTAGGAAAAAAGTTTGGCCTGAAAAGGTGGAAGTTATTAAAGAAGTGAAGAATGAGGAAGTTGAAGAACGGAACTCTAGTGAAGAGAAAAAAGAATCAAAAGCAGTTAGGCGTCGTTATAGGAAGAAATCAGTTTCATCCGACATTTCTGAAAGTCCTTCTGATGGGTGAGATTTGTGAGTGGCATGAAAATAATGTCATTTCAATTAAATAAAGAATAATTAATAAAAAGAGATTAGGAGATCATTATGTCTTTAAATTGGGCAAAGCCAGGGTTAGGAGCTGTTGGAGAATATCAATCATCAGGTACGCCCTTGGTCTTATCAGCGGGAACTTATAATTTAGAATATTTCACTAGGGCAATCGTTGTGCTTCCTGGAGGAACTCTTGTAATTAAAGACGGTGAAGACAATTCAAGTGGTACAATAACTGCACCTGCTGAGTCAGCAATTAGACTTGAAGTTAGATGTAAGAAAATTATTGTTACTGGTACCCCTGGTGTTGTTGTTGAGCTAACAAATATTCCACATACAGCTGGCGAAATTGCAACATTTGCAAACTTAACTTTTAGCTAAGATTAAATGTATAAGACTGGTGATTTAGTTTTAATTAAGACAGAAAAACTATATCAGTACACTTATATAAAACAAAAAGATTTCAAGTATGCTATTATTTTAGAAAGCTTGAAATCTTTTTTAAATATTGAAGACGCAGAATCATCTTTGTTCAAAGACAAAAACAATAAAGAAGATGAATTGAAAAGTTTGTTCGATACAATGTATACAGCATACTGCGATTCAATGGTAATTTATATTGACGAAAAAGATATTGTTGAGGTAATTAAATGAGTAATGAAGACACTATTGCTGTGAGTGGAGGCTTTGATCCTATTCACGTTGGACATGTTAGAATGATTCAAGAAGCAGCTCAGTTTGGGAAAGTAATTGTAATATTAAATTCAGATGAATGGTTAACAGAGAAAAAAGGATATGTTTTTATGCCGTTTGAAGAAAGGTCTGAGATAATATCTTCACTTAAAGGTGTTGAAAAAGTAGTCGCTACTATTGATTTAGATAACACAGTTTGTGAAACTTTACGACAGATTAAGCCCACTTATTTTGCAAATGGTGGCGACAGAAAAGAAGGTAATGTTCCAGAAGAAAATGTTTGTCGAAGAGAAGGTATTACAATGCTTTGGGGTGTAGGTGGCGGAAAGATTCAGTCAAGTTCATGGCTTGTTGACGCTATTAAAGAAAACGAGGAAGAAACATGTCTTTAGTCTTGTTTGATATGGATTGTACTTTGACTCCAGCTCGTCAATTAATCGATTCAAAGATGATAAAAGTGTTAAGTCGTCTTTTAAATCTTACTAAAGTTGGAATCGTTACAGGTTCAGGGTATCAGTACATAGAAGAGCAACTTTCACCTTTGTGGGATTCAATTAATCCTCCTCGATTAGAAAACTTAACACTTTACCCGTGTAATGGTACAAAGCATTACGAGTGGAACGGATTAAAATGGATTCAACATTCAGACAACAGTATGATATATCATGTTGGAATAAGTGCGTTTCAATCAATGATGAAACATGTTATAAGATTACAGAACAAAGCAATGACTTGCGAAGAGTTATTGTCGGATTCAATGTTTTTTGGTCACTTTACTTCAAATCGTGGATCTCTTTTAAATTGGTGTATGATTGGTAGAGATGCTACTGAAAAAGATAGAAAAATATTCGAAGCTATTGATGAAGAAAAATGTGTGAGAAAAATTTTAAAAGCAGACTTAGATTTTGCATTGCAAAATTCAGATATTACTCGCGGTAAATTTACAACTGCTTTAGGCGGTAAAACATCAATTGACATTTATCCCGTTGGTTGGAACAAGACTTTTGTTTTAAAAAACTTCTGTAAAGATCAAGATGTATATTTTGTAGGTGACAATTGTGAATCAGGAGGCAATGATCACGAAATATACACAGAAGTTTCGCAGTATGGTCTTGGTGCTTTCCAAACAACAGGCCCTGATGAAACCATCAAAATAATAGAAGAACACATAATTCCTAATCTGTGAGGTTGATTTGAATATATTTGTGTTGGACGAGAGTCCGGTTAAAGCAGCAGAGTATCACTGTAATAAACACGTTGTAAAAATGATACTTGAGGCTGGGCAGATGTTATGTGCTGCTCATTGGATGAGTTGGTTAGATCATTTTGGAAAATCTAGAAAAGATTTTAGACTAATGAGAGATGTTAAGAAATTTTTAGTAGATGAAGTTCCAAAAGAAAAGCAACCTCCATGGGGGTTAACTCATGTAAATCATCCGTGCACTATCTGGACAAGAGAATCAGCAGAGAACTATTTTTGGCATTTAGAGTTAATGAGTTGTCTTTTGATTGAATATACCAATCGCTATCAGAAGCATCATAAATCTGAATCTGTGTGTCATTGGCTAGGCGAAAATGTTCCTATCAATTTTCCCAGACAAGGAAAAACTCCATTCGCAATCTGCATGAATGAAGATTATAAAATTGGAGATGATCCTATACAAAGTTATAGATCTTATTACATTAAAGACAAGGTTAGGTTTGCAAAATGGGAGCCTAGATCAAAAACGCCGTTATGGTTTTCAGAAGGAATAAAAAATGAAAGATCATGAAGTAAAAGAGTTAGTTGCTATGAGAAAATTTATTATTGACAATTATAGCAAATTAGACAGGAGAGCACACATTAATGCTTCTATTATGAAACAAAGTGATGCTGCACATGTTTATGAGAAGTGTATTAACGCAATTGACAATCTTTTGAAAGAATATGTAAAATTCGAGTAAAAATAAAAATCTAAAAGAATAAGTAAAGATAAGGGGGTAGTGGTATGCTCTTGTCTTTATTTGTGTTGTTTATGGGGTGTAGTGACGAATCTTTTTATAAGATAGAAGAAACGAATCCTGAAATTGTTGTATACCCTGAACTATTACACTTCGGTCATATAGAATCAGGAATTGAATCTGGTATTGAAAATTTCATTGTAATGAATGCAGGAGATCAATCTTTAAGTATTGATTCTCCTGTTTTAGTTTTAGGTGACGGTGAAAAATTTGAAGTTACTGGTCCGGGTAGCGTTGAACTCTTACCAGAAGAATTTGCAGAATATTCAGTAACTTATCGACCAAAAACTTACGAATCAAATAGAGGACAAATATTAATTACATCTTCTGACGAAGACGAGAGTGAAGTTTTTATTGACTTGGAAGGTCATGGTGATGCTCCAGTCATAGAAGTTACTCCGGAAATAATTGATTACGGGCTTTTAACTTTTGGTTGTGATAATGAAGAAAGAGTAACAATAAGTAATAAGGGAAATTTAGATCTAATTGTTGACAATATAACACAGTTAGTTAATAACCCAGCGGATCTTCTTCTTGAATTTGGATCACTTCCTGAACCGCCTTGGTTAATTGAGCCCGATAAACAATTAGACTTTTTAGTATCTTACATTCCGGAAGACATTGGGATAGATGAAAGTTTAATTCAAATCTCTTCTAACGACCCAGTTAATCCTGTTGTTGAAACACATCAGTACGGAGAGACTGATTACGTTCAACAAGTTACAGATACATGGGAGCAAGAAGAAATTCCAATCATTGATTTACTTTGGGTGATTGATAATAGCGGTTCAATGCAGATATTTCAGAATAGTTTGTCAGCAAATTCTTCTGCGTTTATGAGCACTTTTCTTGCTTCAAATGCTGATTATCATATTGCTGTAATCACAACTGATGATCCCACGTTTTCTGTAATTGTAAATAACTCAATGTCAGATCCAGCAGGAGTTTTGTCTAATTTATTTTTAGTCGGTAATTCAGGTTCGGGAATGGAAAAAGGAATTGAAATGTCTTATCGTTCTCTTTCAGATCCTCTTTTTGCTGGCGTTGGTGGTAACTTTTTTAGAGAGGATGCATCACTTGTCGTTGTATATGTGTCTGACGAAAACGATCAAAGTGGTTTTTGGATGAATTATGTTCCTTTTTTTGAAGGTTTAAAGCCCGAAGGAATGTTTATTCCGTATGGTGTTATCGGTGATTCTCCGGCTGGTTGTGAATATGTTTATACTCCGACGGGTTATACACGAACTGTACCGAGAAGTGCTGGATACCATGAATTGATATCACATTTTGGAGGTGACTGGTTTTCTATTTGCTCTTCTGACTGGGGTAGTCAAATGCAAGAGCTCTCAGAAAATGTTGTCAATAGATCTGAATTTAAATTAAGTAGTAGCAATCCAATTGAAGAAACAATTCAAGTTTATGTAAACGGACAACTTGTGAGTGAAGGGTGGAGTTATTCATCAGAAAATAATTCAGTTATATTTGAATCTAGATCAGTTCCGGACGCTGGACAAACAATTGAAATAGTTTATGCAGTCTGGGGATGTGGTGATGAATAAATTTTTAAAATCATCAATTCTCGTTGGGATGTTCTTTGTAGGCTTTATTATTGGCTCACTTATAAAGCTCACGTACGAATCGAGCAGTTTTAAACCTTATACATGGGGTGATCATAGACCTATCGTTATGAATTGCTATGATGGAGATTTTAGTGAACTTCAAGTTCAAAGAGCGCTTGAGTACTGGTCAAATAAAGGACATCAAGTTATGTTTTACGAGCACAACCCGCCTCCATTAACTTGTGATCTTGAGTACATACAAGGGAATATAATTCTTAGAAAAGCTAAGAGAAATGAGTTAGGCTCAAACACATTAGCAATAACAAAAAGAAAGACGTCATTGGGTAAAGTTAGCGCTGTTCAAATCTTGTTTCAGCCAGGTTCACAAAACTTAGATTTATTGTTAGAACATGAATTAGGTCATGCTTTTGGATACGGGCATTATGATGTTAAAGGACACATTATGCATAGTTTGTATGAGGAAATGGGACCAATGTTCTGGTAGTTAGAGGTGATACCCATTAACAGTTGCTGCGTCATGAAAGAAAAATCCGGTTCCGTTTGATTGCCATGCACTTCTAGCATTACTTCTAAATTCTACTGTTATGGTTCCCGGCCCAGTGTTGTTTGATATAAAAATACATATTGGATAATAAACACCGGCATTTAGTGTTAAGTTTGAACTAGCTATAGTTTGCGCAGAATGGAGCCCACCGTTTTGAACAGTTGCATCTGTGTTAACCATGTTTGCATCTGTTTGTTGTGCTGCATTTCTTGGCTCACCCGTATCTTCTCTATTAACCCAAAGAAATGAAGCATCATCAGAATTTGTTCTAAATTGCCACGAGGATGATGTCACGTCAGGTAGAAAATAACCACGCCAGATTATTGCTTCTGTTGTATTTGTTGCAATAGAACTGATTGTTGTATTTGTTCCAGTTGTTGATGGCGTTCCTTCATTTGCTGCAACAGCTGCTGGGTCTGCTCTGTACGTGGAACCATCCCATTCTCTTCTTAAAAGTCCTGCTGTATAAACTCTTAGTTGTCCCGGGTCTTGGATTTGATTAATAATCATTAGAATGTTCTCCTATAATAAAGCGTAACTTTTAAACCTCTTGCTCCCGTGCCTGCAGCATCAACATCAATTGTTATTTGTTGGTCATCAGTTATAGAAGTTGTAGTTAAAGCTGCTGCTGTTGCCGCTGTGGTGGATGTACCTTCGTTGGCATCGATAGTAAGCTTATTTACACCCATGATCGTTGTTCCACCAACATTGATATCAACTGTTGTTTGTGTTGTACCATTTGTTGTCAAACTAGCACGGGGTATTTGATAGAGATCCATTGCAAAGGGTGCTCTGAGTGTGACTAGTCCCGCACCTGTTTGAAGATCTGTATTGTCAGCTGAGACTGAAATAATCATATAATCTTCGAAACTAGCTTGTGATTCAACAACAAGACTTCCGGAAGTAACGACATCGCCTCCAAAGACAGCAGTTCCTCTAGTTCCCCCTCCTCTACTGCCAATTGACCCTGATGCGAAAAAGTTTGTGTCTGACATGAGAATTGGATTTGTTGCAGAAGGACTGTCATCTAAACCCCCAGACATGAAAGCAATGTATTCTCTTTCAGCATCAACTACAATGGCTGCTTTATCATTAGGCCCAGTCTTAACAAAGAAATCAATATTATTATTAGCTGGGTTGACATACACAGCTGGCGCAGTTAAGTCCACATCAGCAGGAGACCCATATGCTGCAAACATTGTGCCAAGGCTTGATTGAATTTGAAATGCACTTTGAGGATATGATGTTCCTTGACTTATGTTAATGGTTCCACCGTTTTCAGCGTTTAGTGTTCCAGAAACCAAAACGTCACCACCGAAGACAGCAGTACCTGGTGTATCCCCACCTCTGCTACCGATCGCACCTGACACAAAGAAGTTAGAATCTAATGCTTCTATTTGTGATCCACCAAAATCAGCATCATTTGTTAGAAAGAAAAAGTTATCCGAGACAGCTTGGAAAGATTCAGAGCCAGCATCGGGATCATATCCTCCGCGATAAGTTCCTGATACAACTAAGTCAGAGTTGATAACTGTTGCTCCATTTGCTGTTCCTTTCCCGCCGCCACCAGAAGGTGTAGTTCCAGAAACATAAAGAACTACATCAGTCCCTGCAGGTGAACTGGCTCTGTAACCGCCTAAGTAAACAACGTCATTTGTTGCATCGACATATATTGCGCTAGTCTTATTGTTAGTTTCTACTCTGAAATCAACTTCAAGTCCGTCTTGATTTATAATAACAGCACCTTGGGTGCTCCCTCCCTGTGTTTGGCCATCGTAATCTTGCCAAAATTCCATCATATTAAAGCCACCATTGACAAACTGTATACCTGGAAAATCATTAGTCCTTCGGAATCTTATATAACAATCAAGGTTTCCTTCCTGTTTTATGTCTGATATTGAAGCTCCTGTGAGTGTAATACTGTCTGTACTAATACTGTCTGTATTAATTGAATCTGTTGTGATTGATCCTTCGTTTTTAATTGTTCCGGAAACTATTAGGGCATTTGTTGAACTAGTCCCGTCTGGTTGCGCTGCACTTCCAGATACAATTACGCCTTCTCCGAACCGCATTGTTGCAGTTCCCATGTTTTTTATTTTTGCCATCGATTAATCTCCAATATTGTTAATAATTAATTATGTGGATGGTGTTTATGAAATCAAAAAGTTTTATGAAAGGTGACATTGTTGTTTCTATCGGAAAAACATTTAAGTTTGGATCTGATGCTGAATTAAATTATTGCGTTAGTGAGGTTTTGCTTGAAGGATATCAGCATTTAGTTTTAAAAAGTTTGAGTGATAGTAATAGTTTTTATGGACAGAAATGTTTTGTTTATCCAAAACTGCAGTGTGTAAAGATAAAAATCCCTGATTCGTTTAAAAATCTTAGCTTGGATTATCCTGAGGTTGGTGACTTAGTTGGTACAATTATAGATCCTTACAAGAACGAAAAGATTGAATGTGGGATTCTTCAGCAGATAATTGATAAACCAAACATAAAGAAGAAAGCAATCATTAAATTAGGTAACGACGAAAAACTGGTCTACTACGAAAATTTATTTATAGTTGAAAGAAATAATTCTTGAGGTTATAATTAGTAGAGGACCTCAAAAAATGGTAGTAGAATTATTTCACAAAATTTTAAAAGCTGGTGGCTTTGTTAATTCACACGCTCATTTCGACAGATCATATACATATAAACATTTCAAAGAAGATGAAGCTTATATTCATTTAACAGAAAAGTGGCAACTTGTTGACAAGTTCAAGAAAGAAGCAGATGTTTATCAATATTATCAAAACATCAAGAATTCAATTGATAATCAGATACACTACTCAGTTAACAAGGCATGCACCTTTATTGATGTAGACAGTGTCACAGGGACAAATGCTTTGCAAGGCGCAAAAATAGCTAAAGATAGAAATGATTTTGAATTAAAAATTGCTTGTCAAACTTTGAAGGGTGTATTAAATAAAGAAGAAAGCGACATAATAGAAAGTGTTATTGAAGACTTTGACATTATTGGTTCGTTACCAAAAGCTGATTCAGATTCTGAAAGACACTTAGATAAAGTTATGAGTTGGGCTAAAAAGTATAATAAGCTTTTACATGTTCATGTTGATCAATTAAATTGTGCTTCTGAAAAAGAAACAGAGCTACTGGCAAGAAAAACAATTGAGTGGGGATTAGAAGAGAGAGTCACAGCAGTTCACAGCATCTCGCTTGCATGTCATCCAAAAGAGTATAGAAAAGAAGTTTATAGAATCTGTAAAGATGCTGGGCTTCATTTTGTTTCTTGCCCTAGCGCTTGGATTGATCACCCTAGAAGAGAAGATCTCGCACCAATTCACAATGCTATCACACCGGTTGAGGAGTTGCTCGAAAATGGCTTAGTGGTAGGAATAGGTAGTGACAATATAAATGACATCTATAAACCATACAGTGATGGTGACATGATGTTTGAATTAAGATTATTATTGGAAGCTTGTAAGATTTATGATGCTGAAGAGCTCGTTAAAATAGCGACTATAAATGGGAAAATCATCTGTGGTTTCAATAATTAATCATGATGAAAATAACAAAATCACAATTAAGAAATATCATCTTAGAATTTACAAAGTATAAGGGTGGATCTCATAATCCTTGTTGGGATGGATTCAGACCTGGAGCTCAGTCTGGAAAAAAGACAAAGGTAGGTAAATCTGGGAAGAGAGTTGCTAATTGTGAAAAGATTAAAGAAGAAGATATAGATGAACAAACTTTAACAGATTATCAGAGAGATCCATACAAATATGGAAAGACAGCTGCTGATGTGGCTAAAGACTTGTCTGAGCCTGAATTATATAAAATGCAGCAGATGAGAGAAGGTGATCCCAAGGTTGGCACAGGAAAGAAGCCTCCCGGGAGTGGAAGAAGATTATATACAGACGAAGATCCTTCTGATACTGTTAAGGTTGAGTTTAGAAGTGCTGCAGCAATTAGAAGAACACTTTCAAAGGCAAGTTTCAAATCAAAAAGTCATCAGCGTCAATCTCAAATTATTAATTTAATACATCAGCGTGCTCGAGCAGCTTATAAAAATGCTAAAGATCCGAAGACTAAAGCAAGATTAAAAAGAGCATATGAGTACGCCGAGAAAAGAAAAGAAGCAAGTAAACGAAAAACTAAAAGAACGAGAGGTAAGTAATGCCAAAACATAACATTAATGAAATTTCATCAAATCAAAAGGATATTCAAAAAAAGTTGAGTATCTTAATTCCCGTAAGCATCGTCAATCTAGTGCTAGGTATTGCTGCTTTATATCTTATCCTCGGTTAAAATATAATGAAGATATCAAGAAATGATTTAAGAAATTTAATTAAAGAATCATCACACCAAATTAATTTAGGCATGGGTCAAACCGAGTATGATGAAGTTGACTTAAAGGAGATTGCTAATGAAGTTGATGAGATTATTAATGAAATTATTGGAGCTTACGATCCAAGTTACAGTAGTGAGCCTTTAACTAGAGTTGATGTTTTAGATTATTTGATTTTGTATTTGAGAAAACAAAACATGCAGTTATCCGGATTTTTAGAAGAAATGAAAAAGAGTTTATAAAATGCCTACACCCTTGCTGAAAATAACAGAAAGAATTTATGCCAAATTAGAGACGTATCAACCCACAGGTTCTGTCAAAGATAGAATGGTTCATTACATTGTTGAAGATGCAGTAGAAAAAGGTAAGATAATCCCGGGGCAAACAGAGATATATGAAGCGACTAGCGGCAACACAGGTATAGCTTTGTCAGCAGCTGCAGCTCGTCTAGGGTGCAAGTGTTATATTATAATGCCTAAAAACATGTCAATAGAGCGTAGAAAGATGATGAAGGCTTTCGGAGCTGAAATTATTTTTGTTGAGGACAACGCATTTCAAGAAGCAATTAAAATCAGAGATGAGCTAGTACAAAAGTACAACGGATGGAGCCCATATCAGTTTGACAATCCTTTGAATATTGAATGTCATTATCTACAGACTGGGCCTGAAATTCATAAACAGGTGAAAGAATTAGGATTAGATTGGGATGCTTTTCTTCACGGTGCTGGAACTGGTGGGACAATGATGGGAATAAAACAGTATATTGACGATTATGTTCCCTCTGTTAAATGTGTTTTAACTCAACCAGCTGAAGACAATGCTTCACACGGCATTCAGGGTATTAACGATGGTGCAGATTTTTTATTAGATAAAGATTTAATGGACGAGTTTATTTACGTCAAAACTGATGATGCAATTGAAAGAATGAAAAAATTTGCAAAAGAAACTGGATTACTTGTGGGTATTTCAAGTGGAGCAAATATATTGTCAGCTGAAAAGTATATTGATATGCACGAGCCTGAAGGCGTCGTTGTCACAATGTTGTGTGATAGAGGTGAAAGATATTTGTAACATTCACGTAAATTGATGTATAATTAATTTTGTGAATAGCTCATCTCAAGATTTGGAAGAAAATTGGCATAATGCTGATGGCACTCAATGTGACTTCAGTGAAGTTGTTGAACAACTGAAAAAATATGTTGATTTAGGAGGAGTAATTTATGTGGGATCTGACAGTATGCTAGGATCTCTGAGTTGTACCTTTGCTATTACGATTTGTATGCATATGAATCATGGTGAAGTTGCAAATTATTACTTCAAAAAGTTTAAGGCTGACAAGCATCATTACGTTGATTTAAGAACAAAGATAACAGAAGAAATTAACATTGCGATCAATACAGCACTAAACATAAAAGAAAAGTTTCCCAATGCTCATATCGAAGTTCATGCTGATGTTGGGAAGACAAAGAGGTCCAGAACACGAGAGTTTGTAGATTTCATTCGTGGTTGGGTTACAGGTGTTGGTTTTGTTTGTAAGATCAAGCCTGAATCTTGGGCGAGTTCAATAGCAGATTGGCACACTAAATAGGAGAAAAAATGGCAATTATTTTTACCGGTAAAAATTCTAATAGCAAATCAAAGTCAACAGTCAATCAAAGAAGAGGTTTAGGGCTGTTGGGTAAACATTTGATCAAGAGCAGCAAAACTAGTTCAACATCGGGATTATTTGGTGTTGATATGGATGCAGATGACGATGAATTATATTATCGTCAGATTATTGAAGAAAACATCAAAGCTAAAGTATTTGAAGCAATTAAGTTAAATGGTTTGAAATTGAACATGCGTTTTATTGATTTTTGCCCAACTTATTGTTTGAATGAAAATAAAAATAAAGTTTTGAAAAATTTGTATTTAAAGCGTAGAATTGATAAACAATTATACTGTTTAACAAGAGAAGAAATCATCACTACTGGTGCTACTTCTGAAGAGTTTATACAGTATCTTGTTAGTAATTTCGCTAGAAGAATACCGCCAGAGGATTTCTTCAAAAAACTTTAGGAGAATCAGTGACGATTGATTATGTAAAACTCTTTCCTTATGATAGTGTAAGAAAAGAGCAGGAAGACGCAATTAAATTTTGTATTGACCAATACACCAAGGAGGGAAAAAGATTTGTAATTGTGGAAGCCGGAACTGGGTGTGGTAAATCCGCTATTGGCTTGACAGTTGGCAGATATATCAATGATTTCGACTCAAACCCAGATGAAGATTATTCTGATGGTACACACTT
>Ga0208019_1000795_pt1 | contig 17066 bp, 28 predicted proteins | sample CB_VirMetaG_5_FD_184540 | JGI IMG/M metagenome (GOLD analysis project Ga0208019, IMG submission 184540) | Freshwater to marine saline gradient viral communities from Chesapeake Bay - CB_1508_1D Viral MetaG (SPAdes) (version 4) | ecosystem: Environmental > Aquatic > Marine > Coastal | place: USA...
CGGGACATCGAAAGCATAGCCGAGCTGCCCATGCCAAACCCACATTTACTAGCTGAGTCAGTTCTCCTAAGCCAGAGACAGGCCCTGCCCGCGCCAACAATGCCTATCCGAGCCACAGTCGCTCACAGAAAGCAAGGCGAAGGCCGCACCCTGCTGACAGTGAGTTAGCTGGTTATCTTTCCTCTCGCCGTGGCTTGCCTTGCTTTCTGCTGCCTGACACCGCCCTGCAGGGCGGCGAGGCAGGCCTTTGGCTGATCGTCAGTGGCTTCGGGTCATTGTAAGGCGGGGCAGTTCCCGCCTCTAACTAAGGAGAACTACAATGACTAAGCAAGTAAAAGTAAATGGGTTTGCCAAGGACATCTCGTCTAAGCTTCCAATGTCTAACAAAACAACACAATCAAGTGTGAGATACTTCATCAACAAGTTCATTGATGACTGCGAGTACAATATCAAACAGAAACACAAGCAACTCGCTGACATTCACGCTCAAGCACAAGAGGTAATGTCAGGCAACATCGTAGATCAGCACGAACACGCTGAATCAGGTAAGGTTCGCATCCGCGCAGCCAGCTCGACCGAAGTTATCGGTGCAGCGCACTACGATGAAGACAGACTTGTAAAGCTTCAGCGTGACGCAGAATGGAACGAGTTCCAGATCGGCATCGCAGAAGACCTCAAGCAACTGCTTCAGGAGACACTGGAGCAAGTACTCCCTGAGGAAGTCAAGCCAAAGGCCGCTGAAGGCGCACTGGCCTACTTCCAGAAGCGAGCATAACTCCCACCAACGAGCCTCGCAGCTTCGGCTGCGGGGCTTTTTTTATGCTCACAGCTAGCCCCACGCACCCCACGCCGGAGGCGGGGGTTCGCACACAAAGTAAGTATTGCGCTGCCAAGTTTCTATTTATTGGCAAGCAAAAATTACTTGCAATTAAAATTCAATCACTGCATCATTGCAGTAAGGAGAACCAAAATGAAAAGAGGAAGATTAGATATTCCAGATGATTGGCCTCGCCCTTGGAAAGAACTTGGTGAGGGAGAGTTCACAGTATTCAATATCAAAATACTTGTTTGGAAAAAGTACAAACGCAAAGCTAAGTTCAAGATCTATGGGTTTTCAAAAGCCCCCCATTATACAAGGATATGGTACGGCCTAAAGGTTGTTCACTTTTATATGCCTTTCAAGAGGAGCAAGTAATGATTAGCAATTTACTTCTAGGAATCGGGTTCATGTTACTGATGCTTGCATCTGCATTGGATCCACAGACTGGATCAGCAATCTGGATTCATGTCTCACTACTATTCTTTGCATCATTCTTGATGCTGTCTGGCGTGGTATTGCGCCGCTAATCCATCATCAAAGGAGAACCAAAAAATGATTGGATATAAAATCGATGCCTTCAATGAGACAATCACCGAGGTAGAATACAATGGTGATTACACTCAGATCTATCCTCATCTCAATGGTGCAAGAGCATTTGATGTGGTGAGGTTATACCTTAATCACGATGTAGCTTACATCGATGATGAAGGATTATACCGAGAGAACCAAAGCTTCTGGGTTCATAGGAATTACTTGCATCCATTAGCCGGAGATGCATTGATCCTTGGCACTGATGAGGAAGGCGACAGCATCTCACCCAAAACTACAATCGAACAGCTAAGAAATGACATCGTGTTTATCGGTGACAGATTCATGCTGCAAATGTTTTACAAAATAAATGGTGACGTTGAAGACATCACCCCATTCTTTTTCAAGGAGACCGCGTAATGAAAATCTCATTCATCAATCAGGTAACAGAGGCATCACGTCTAGTTAATGCAATCTGTGATCGCGCTCACGATGAGGGATCAGAGTTCAAGTCTATAATCCAGCAAGCTAAATGGGCATTGGATAAAGTCAGAGACACGTATGACGAGGTGCTTGAACGTGACGCAACTGAAGACTCTAGCTACAGACCACTGAAGGAGATCAAGTAATGTCTGAAGGTATCAATGTGTTTGAGTTTGATAGCGAAACAGCCAAGCCACAATTAGATATGGATTGGGTGCAAGCTATCTCAACAATCGAATTAGTCGTTCAAGATTATATTTATCAACACCCAACAGCAGAGCAACATATCTCTGCAGCTTGGGCAACTGTACTGAAGGGAGTTTAACATGGCACTCATGCAACAGCGTCACTTTGAATTTATCGCTAGGAATATTGCGCCAACATATCCTTGGCCTACCTACATTCTCACACTGGCAGATGAACTAGCTGCAACCAATCCTAAATTTAATCGAGATAAATTTATCAAGGTTGCAACTCAAGCTTGGGAAGATGCACACCCACAGGAGGATATCGATGACTCAATCCCCTACTAAGGCAGACACAGCAGAGGACAGAGGTTCGGCAGATGCATACTATCATCGCCCTTGGAATCCTCATAAATTTGCAGATGGCAAGCGAGTAACAATAGAATCTCTCACACCTCAAGAGATTGTAGATTACACACGCGGCTACAATAATGAGGAAGACAGAAAGGACTGGGGATAATGAAGATAGATCTATCTGAGAAAAGCATAGATATTATCTACGAAACCTTAGAAGCTATGCAACCAAAGCCAGCAGATTTATTGGGGCAACCAGTCCTTTCAATAGGTGACATGGCTGAGTATCAAAAGTACAGAGACTTGATCGCAATAATTAAAGATCAAGATCACAGATGGCAAAGAGTGAATTAAAGGAGAACCAAAATGCAAGATCTATTTGATGTGCAAGTAAACACAATGCACCACAAGAACGCAGTAGACACAGAGGTAGCAGCCGCTGAGTCTATTGCGCCTCGCGTCACTGGGCTGCGGCTTGCTGTACTACAAGAGCTTTACAAAGCCTACAGGTTTGGCTTTACTGGTGAGCAAGTATCAAACAACACAGGCGAATGGCTTTACTCTGTGAAGCCAAGGATCACTGAGCTTGTACGCATTGGAATGGTTGAAGACTCAGGCGAGCGTGTTAAAAACTCACGCAATAGAAACGAAGTCGTCTGGAAGATAACAGATAAAGGCAAGGAGTTTATCGATGCAAGGGATTAGAAGTGTCAAGTATGCAAATGGCAAGAGGTATGAATACATTCGACACGCTACCTCTGCAGCTATTGAAAGCTATGACAGAGATCAGCGAAAGAAAATGATAGAACAAAGCCGCAAGGCCAGTGAGTTAATACCAGATGATGCATTTGCAGATGATGTTGTTGATGATGACGTTGGCGTTTACTATTCAAAGCCAACTGATATCATTGGTCTTAGCACTCTTGGCCTACACTCAACAGAAAATTAACCTGTTGACAACCACTGCATCTGTGCAGATTATGTGACCATGCTTAGTTACATGGATACATTGAGAGAACAATCAGCATCTGCAAAGGTAGATCTAAAGAAAGCCTTTGTATATGCTGGTGTTCCCGACTCAACTTTTTACCGCGCAAAGATGGGTAGAAATTTGAGACACAGCACAGCTTGCAAAGTGGAAAAGGCCATTGAAAAACTTTCAGCACTTCAAGAAAGAAACGCCTGTTCCTGATACATACGAGATGATAATCTATCAGCTTGTACAAGAACGCACCAGCCAGAAGATGACTCAAGAAGAACTGGCTCATCGGATTGGCTGTGCTAAATCTTTAATTCACAAATGGGAACAGTACAAGAGAGTGCCAAGCGGGTTTCTCTTTTCGTGCTGGCTGGATGCACTTGGCTGTCAGATCAAGATCACGAAGAAAAATTCTAAACGATAGAGCTGGCAGACCACAAACATGCGAAGCATGTGCAGTTAGTACACCATACTTTGTTGCAGTGCTTGCATCTATAGAACCAGTGGCGCATTATATAATCTGTGTCGATTGCTATGAGAGGGAAACATGGCAAACAAAAATCGCAACAAAGGAAACTACCACGAGAAGTGGTTCGTTGACTGGCTCAAGAAGCTCGGCTTCCAAGCGAAACGCCAGCCCCTCTCGGGCAGCTTGGGAGGCGAGTATCGCGGCGACATCATCTGGGAGTTCGGGGGAGAACGACTGGTAGTTGAAGTCAAGTATCGTGACAAGTCAAACTTCCCCAATCCCTTCACAATAATGGAGGGCCGTGACGCAGCCCTATACAAGCGGAGACACGGCACTCCAAAAACCCTAGTCATATTCGATGGTGATTTCTTTGAAGAAAGGATAGCACCACTCATCAAAAAATAAGGAGAACCACATGGCATTTGTTGCAATGGCAAAAGCTATACAAGCAGACATCCCAGATCCACTAGCCAAGTGGCTGCTTGTCGTGCTTGCAGATCATGCTGATGAAGATAGGCTACAGTGCTGGCCTAGCATAGACAGGCTAGTGCGGCGCACCAGTATGAGCAGAGCAACCGTAGCTAGAAAACTAAATGATCTTGAACAATCAGGCATTATTCATAGAGACAAAGGCAACTCACAAAAGTCTACACTCTATACCCTGCTGTCTCTCAGAGAGACTGTCTCACACAGAGACGAGGTAGTCTCACACAGAGACCCTAACCTATCAAAGAAACTATCAACTAAGAAAAGAGGGGGAGTGCCAGAAGATTGGAAACCATCTGATGAATTGATTGAGTCTATAAATGAATCACTAAAGGAGAACCTTGACCATGAGTATGAAACCCCTAGCTTCCGCGATTACCATCAGTCCAAAGGCAATGTCTTTGCCAGCATCGACAAAGCCTACAGGAACTGGTGTAGAAATTCAGTTAAGTATAGCCGAGCAAGAGCAAGCAATAGCACTACTGGTATCGGCAGCCGATCCTCTGGCGGTAGACAAAAGGCTGATTACTTCGCTGGAATTATTGACGGGCTTTAGAGTCGAGCCTATCCAGCGCACACGCTACCTCAAAGACGAGACTGTAGACATACAACTGCAGGGATATAAGATCCGCTGTGAAGACAAGGACAAGTGCATCCAAGCTATCAAGAAGATCAAGCAGTCACTCACCCCACTGCCGGCAGAAGAGATCGCGCAACGCCTCACCGTGTTGGCTGCGCTGGTGGTGAAGCCAACAGGTGAGTCGTCTTCCGATCATAAGATCAGGATAAAAGCAATCACATCTCAGCTTGTGTCATTCCCTGCCGACATAGTTATCAGGGCTATTGACAATGTTGCCAAGACCACAACCTTCTGGCCAGCTTACGCAGAGTTTCATAAGCACATCGAATACAAACTCAAGACTAGGTACAAACTACTAGAAGCATTTGAAAAACAACTATTAACCCTTGACCATACTGCGTAGTTGCAGTATAACAAAACAAAGGAGAACCAAATGGAACGCAAGGGATTTATTGGCGGCTCAGATATGCGCCGCATTATGGATGGTCAATGGGTAGATCTATGGGAAGAAAAGCTTGGGCTTGTCGAGCCAGAAGATCTATCTGACAATCTAGCTGTGCAGCTAGGCACACACACTGAAGACTTCAACATCAAATGGTTTGAGAAGAACTTCAATACAGAAACAAAATCTCATCAAGTATATTATGAGATGCAATGGGAAACTGTACCACTCAAAGGTACTGTCGATGCGATTGTTGACACAGCAATTGTAGAGTGCAAGCACACCTATGAGCGCAACACAATGGAGGGTTGCCTCAAGATGTACATGCCGCAGCTACAGTTTTACATGTGGGTATCTCACCTTGATGGATGCTATCTATCTGTAATCTTTGGCAATCGCAGATGGGAATGTGTCTACGTCCAGAAGGACTGGGACTACATCAAGAAGATGCAAGTCATGGTCAAAGAGTTTTGGCAATGCGTACAGGATAACACACGCCCTTTCGGTGACAACCTTGCGGAGCCAGTAAGCATCGACAAGATCAAGGTCGATGGTCTGGTACGCAGGGACGCATCATCTGACAACGAGTTTATCTCACGCTGCCATGACTACATACAGCATGAAAGCAATGCAAAGTTATTTGAACTTGCCAAGTCTGATCTCAAGGCAATGGTAGGTGATGATGAGAGGGAAGTATACTGTGACCTTCTCTCTATCAAGCGCGACAAGCGCGGCTCACTTCGCGTCACAGTTAAGGAGAACCAGAATGTCTGACAATCTAAAGCTATGGAATACAGTATCTAAATCAGATCCAAAGTATCTTAAGAAGGTATCATTCGGATCACGTTCATTCACCGCTATCGATCCTCAGTATCAGGTACGCTGCGCCACAGAACAGTTCGGCCCAGTCGGTCAAGGCTGGGGATGGAAGAACAACACACGCTTCATCGATGTATCTAATGGAGACACCGCAGTCGTTGCCGATGTCACCATCTGGATTGGTTCTGATGAGTATTGCTTCGGCCCCTTCTCTGGTTGCCGCAAGTTCTTCGATGCAGCCAAGGGTCGCATGGCAGAAGATGCACCCAAGATGGCAATCACTGACGGTCTTACCAAGGCTCTGTCACACCTAGGATTCAACGCAGATGTATTCCTTGGGGAGATGGACGGTAATAAATATGCCGCAGACAGCTCTAAAAAAGGCGGTGAGGGGTGGTAAGCCCCTCATAGCTACTCACCTACCAAAATAATTTAACCCCACTCAGGAGGCTTCTATGAGCGATTACGATAATACTAACAAAGGCGCAGCCTTTAAACCTTTCCCAGAAATGGCTATGATTCTGCAAGGTAAGGTAGATAACAACGGAACCAATGAAGATCTGGTTCTTGTCAAGACCACATCAAAAGATGGAACGCCGCGTATTGACCTATACCAAAAGGTTGGTGCATTATTCGAGAACGATAAAGGCGACAACCAGAACAAGCCAGACTACACTGGCCCTTACCAAGATAACTTACGCATAGCCGCATGGCGTAGAACAAAGGACGGATCTGCCTACATGTCCTTTGAACTATCGGAGAAAACAAATGGTGCAGCGCAGCCGCAAGAAGATCCGCTGGTCAAGATCCTAGATGGAGATGATGTACCGTTCTAATAAGTGATGAGGTTGGTGGTTCTTCTTACTCATCATACTGAGGCAGATCTACTCCAAGGGTCTGCCTCTTTTATATGGAGGACAATATGTTTGAACAAGGAGATGGTAGCTGGGAAACACTTCTATCTAAAGACAGATGCCCAAGCTGCAGAAGTTTACTGGTAACAGTTGAAGACACGTTAAAGAGAAGGCAGCGAGAGTGCCTTGTCTGCAGCCTCAAAGTTACTGACGTTAAAGAATCAATCCCTTACGGTAGCCATTCACACGATCAAACGTAAGCAACTCACCACGATTATCTTGGTAGCTACAATAGCTACAATGAACCCATCCACTGTTGCCACCAGTGTAACACTCAAGGATTAGCTGATCGAATGGTAGGTTATCTCTAATCCACATAGCCAAGTCAGCATTATCAATGCCACCTACCTCGAAGTCTGCTGCCTCTCCCTTGGCATGTTGACTCTTAATAGTACTCCCAATAGCAAGACACAACTCTGCACTTCTAAAGCCAGAAGACACTATGAATGGGCCGAACTCATCACGGATAGGTTGTAAGATATTCTCACACAACGCCTCCATTGCTTCTATATGATGCAGTTCTGGGACATTAGGTATGCCCCTGCGTTCAGCAGTCTGGCTCTTAACCATCTCTTCTAAGGTAAAGTTAGGTGACAGATAATAACTCATTTCTTAAATCCCTTTAAACCACGCAAGCCAAACGATGCACCGATAGATGCATACACTGCCCACTGAAACCAGTCAGGGGTACGAGACAATGCATCAAAGCCACGCTCAACAAATGGCTGCGTCACTGGAATAAAACACATTGCAATAATAATTATAAACAAGACAGTCCATGCCTCATCCTTCCAGCTATTGTCGCTGGCCTGAGCCATGATCTTTTCCCAGCCAGCTTCGTGAGTGGCTGCGGTCTTCATTACTTCTGCCTCTGCTTCAGCTTTAGCTTTGGCTACTGCGCCCTTGGCCTTGGTCTGCTCTACTTTTGACTCCATCCAAGAGCCAGCTAGACTAGCGATGGGATTGATTAGTGCTTGCCACATGATGCTTTCCTTCGTGATTCATCCACACTGCAAAGGCTCCGGTCATTGCCCCAGTAACTACAGATACAAGCCCAGCTTGTGCCGGACTGGGATCAGGCAATGCCATAAACCATTCAACTACACGCCAACTCATCAATGACATCATAATCATCATTGCTCTTGGCAATAATTTCAGCTTTAATACTCGATCCTCTATCCTGTCAATCATAACAAACCTCGGTGAAAAAATGAGCGAACTAATTAGAAATGACATATTAGCTAAAGCCAAAGACGCAGTAAAAGAACGCGGTGAAAATTATGGAAAACCTTCTGAGAATTTTTCTATTGCCGCTGCTTTTTATGAGGCTCATCTAGCTATACCTATTACTCCATTTGATGTTGGGGCATTACACATTCTAAATAAGTTAGCTCGTTTACATTCTGATCCTACTCATGTTGACTCTTGGGTTGACATTGCTGGGTACGCTGCCGTTACTTGCGAAGCGATCTACGATATTGTAGATAGTCAGCACCTTCCTGAGGATCGGCAAAACATTGTACCCATGAAACCTCAGAAGGATTAGTTGGGTCAATCACTTGCATGATTGCTTGACCAAACTTCTGTTGCTCGAAGCCTTTAACAAAAGCATAGGTATCGTGATACTTGTAACCTCGCGCTCTTGCTAACCAAGCGGTGCGCTCTTCTTCTACAAGTTCAATCTGTCCCAATGCCCAGTTGTGCTTGTGACCACTGATGTACAGGTGTGCATGTGATCTGAACTTTGCGGTCTTTGTCTGTGCGTGTAATGGATTCCACTGGCTATGCCCAGCCATGTCATGCGCGACAAAGATTTTGCACTCACGTTTGTTTGGAAACTTCAAAGCAATCCTAGCTTCCCAGTTCTCAAAGACTGTATGTGACTCTGCAATCCACTTCAATGGATCGCCAGCACCAGACCACATATCGTGATTGCCACCAATAAGAATCATTGGATTCATCTCTTGGATTAACCACTCGACCAGCTTCCATGCTGTCTTGTGTGATGTATCCTGCTCACCATACAGACGACCAAGCCTACCAACCCAGTTGTTCTGTTGATCTCCTAGTGAGCAACCATAGACACCATCATAGTTATTAATAATATCTAGGTGTTCCCTCAATGCATCCCAGTCACAATGATTGTCATCGATGTGCGGATCACCAAGCCAGAGCAAACCAATAGGCTCGTCTGTATTCATATAGATCGGACTCCACTTCTTGGACTCACGATATTTCTTTCTTTTCTTGAAACGTTGATGAAGCTGATCGACAATATCATCGACTGGTATGTCATCATCTAGCTTTGGAGGAAGTCTGTAACCAACATTATCATCAAGGATGCCGGATGATCTTCCGCTTTTTAATCTATTGATGATAGTTGATCTGGGTATGCCCGACTCTCTAGCTGCCGCCCTGATGCTGCCATGCATATTAACAAGGTCTTGAGCCTCTAGTATCTTTTCCTCGTTGGTCACTTTAATTCCCCTTAGAAATTAACAATGCACCAATAAAGCCCATTACACCTACAGAAAGCAAGACAAGAATTACAATTGCAATTGCCTCAACAATCTTCTGCCTTGCCTCTTGCTGTTTATAAATCATCTCTTGACGCTCTCTGCGGATGCGTCCTTCGAGTTGAATTAAGTCAGCCCAAGCTTGCGGCCCATAGGTAAACTGTAGGTATTGCTTCAGCTCGGCACGCTGCGCTTCTAACTTTTTTTTAGCAGCATAAACTTGCAATGCCTGTTGCTGCACAGTGTCTGCGCCTTGAAGTTTCTTAAACAGAGGAGGATTCTTAGCTTGTTTCTCAGCTTGGTCAATGTCAGACGCAGCCTTCATCCAACGAGACACATCATTGATGCAAGACTCGAGGTCACGCCCAGCGTTAATCATCTGCTTTATAGTGTTAAACGCCGCTGTAGCCCCACTGACAGCCGCACCTATAGTAATCGGGTCTATGACAGCATCCCCTTTCTAAGTGGCTTGCAACGCCAGCTAATCGGCATTAGGCCGTGAGCCATCTCCCCGATGTCACGACCCATTTCCATAGCACGTTCCTCGCAAGCCTTCATCGTTGGATAAGGGCCGCGAGTATCGTGGAACTCAATACATTCGGTTGGGGATGCTATTGCACAGGCTAGTACGATTGCCTTAAACATCTTTCCGCAATGCCTTGCGGATGCGGATAACAAGAAGCACAATACCAATAAGACCAGCAATCAGCGTCACCCACTCATTGAGAGCGTGTAACCAAACTGGGCTAGTGATTGCACCTACTGCCAGAGCAATATCGGTATGTGCTTCGTTGTCCATCTACCTACTCCGTTGGGCGTGCTGCGTAGGCAGCCTTAACCGCGTCAGTGAATACCTGTCCAGCGATAGCCGCAACATCAGAATCCTCGGCTGTTAGATCAGCGTCAGGTGCTAGAACGTGGCGATGAAAGGTCTTGCTAATCTCTGTGCCATCCTCTGAGATGATAGTCGCAGTGCGTACTTGCACCACAGACCAATCGCCCAGATTAATAACCTCGATCTTGTCGTTAATAGTTGTTTTAGTCAGTGCCATTTTTATCTCCTTTGGCTGGACTGTCCACGCACTAGGCGCATTAAATTGTGTAATTCACACCAACATCTGAAATATCTAAAACATTTATCTGTTCTACTTCGGCATATACAATGCAATCTGCACTAGCGTTTGCAACTAGCTTATAAGTTAATCCACCAGCAGTTGCAGTAGCTATTGACCATGTTACTGTCAAGTCAGATGAAGCACCTGTTTTTGCAGCATGAGTTGCAACAGCAGTAATAGATGACGCAGCTTGCTCATTATTGTCAGATACCCCAGCAACAAACGACAATAACCCACCAGCCATATACACCTTATCTGGGCCAGATTCATTGTAATACGCCGACCATTTGACAGTGCAATGTGCAATCAAACCATCTTCGGCTAACCAACAAATATCTGTTGGAGTGCTTGCAGTAAGCGATTTGCGTGACGATACAATCTTTTTATTAGAACCGCCGCTTGCATTGATACGCTTGTTTGGAACACTTAACAGCGCATCGTTATATGTATTTCCACTGCCATTAACAATATTGTTGTCATTAAAAACAATAATGTTTGCAGACCCAGATGATGATGCAATGGAATTGTTTGCTATCCACAATTCAGAACTAGGCGTATTCTCAACAACAATTGCTGGGTTGGAGATTGTGGCAATTTCAACAATGTTGTTATTGACATGAATCTTTTCGCCGCCATCTTCTATGAGAATTGCATTACCCGCAGAAGAAGCTCCTGCAATATAGTTTCTTTCTACCCAACATTCGCCATAATTATTCGTTAATCCGGTATTGTTAAATGCTACTACAATTCCGTAATCATTGATCGGGCCAACTCGTAGTGAATTGTCGTGTATGTTTGACGTAATTCCGGGCGTAGACCCACCTCTTGATACTTTGATTCCCCCATCAATATAAGAGTTTGCGCTTTTTGTTCCACGAATTTTGTTGTTACCACATTCAATAAGTGCATCACTTGCAGATATGCTAGAGATTATGATGCCAGTTAATTCATGCGACGAATCATCGCAACCCATGTTTTTAATTAAATTGTTGTTTACCTGAATGTCTGGAATTGAATTGCTAGAACTTGCTAATGGATCTACCTGCACGATGATTGCTCTGTAGAACGAATATGTCCCCGCAGGTTGGTCATCGTCAGCAGATACATAAAATGTTGGATCAACTTCAATAATATTATTGTTGACCTGTGCAATGTTTAGATCGTAACCAACACTTAAAACATCAATTCCATAGATGCGATCGCCATTCAAGATGTTGTCATTAATTACGACTGACTGGCAATCATGTGAATCAATACCTTTTCTGTAATTGTGGTCGGTTGTATTGTTAAGTATCGATACAAGTTTGTTCGGGGTAGAGTTTAGAGATGCAACTCCGTAGCCTGTTCCACCATCACTTACATGACCATTGTAGGAACAAAGGTTACGCATAAAATGGAATTGCTCTTGGAATGAGAACAGGCAGCCAGCAACCCTGTTGTGGTGCAAATAACAGTTTATGACTGAATTGCGCTTGCACAAGTTTGAAGCAGTTCTAGTGTTTGCCGTAAAATAAATTCCTGCATGATTGAAACCAGTTGCTTCAATACGCTCAATCAATACATCGTCAGAATCTCTAACAAGCAAACCACTGACAGCACCAAAATTTGATTGACCAGCCTGATAAAATGTTCCGGTATATTCTATTTTGAAGTCTTTGAAACTGGCCCCAGAAACGGCATCAATAATGAATAACGAGTTGTCAAATATTGATGATGATGTTTGTTCTCTTGTGAAAGTAATGGTTGTACTTCCCTGACCATCACCAAAAATGCCGCCTATTGTTGATGGCATTGTTAGTCTTTGACTTACTGTAATTGATCCAGAAATTCGTAATACTTTTCCACCAGCGCAGGCATTTAAAGCGAGCTGCATTGCGGCACTAGAATCCGTAGCACCAGATATATCAACTCCGAAATCTTTTGCATTGACCGTGTTATGGTCAATGATCGAATAAGTTGCTTTTGTAAGTGCCATGTTTTTAAGTCCTTTACTACGCTGATCGGTAGGTAATTACAAAGTTAAACAGATACCGCTCGCTTGTATCTGGGGCCGAAATAGCTGTACCTAATGTATTGTCTGTATAAAGCTCTGCATAGCTTGATCCAGACCCTAAATTATAAGCACCAACTGAAGTTGTTGGTGATCCAGCTTTTGTTGAAGCCGACCTATATACTACTTCTTCGATAATTTTGGGCTGCCCGCCTGTTCCAGAAAATGATGCAAACGGAAGATTTATCTTTAACGCACCAGTTCCAATCAAATCTCTATTGTAAAGATCAAACGACACAACGTATGTAACTACATTACCAACTTTTGTGTATTCGCTTGCATTTGTATAATAATCAACTTGATTTGATCCACCAATTTCTAGTGGCTGAGAAACACTTCCTTCTTCGTAATCGTCGAACAGTTCACTTGTGCCAGTGCCAGCAGTGGCAGAGAAGTCGATGCCGTTGCCTGATGTGCCAATGACAAGGTTGCCACGATTAATCGTTACGTCATTGGCTCCAAAAGTACAAATACTTCCAAATGAACTTATAGCATCATTGCCAATAACTAATGGATCAGCAGCACCATCAGGTATTCTGCCTAAAAATGTATTCCAACTATTTGCACCCCTAAAAACTATGCCTGAATATTTTGTTGCATCAGCACCACCAGAAAAAAGCATCCCAGCAGAATTGCTGTTAAATACAACAGAAGATGTGTTGCCAGAAATAGTTTCATTATTAATGTTAGCTTCAGTTACTGCTGAAGTAGTGCCAAGAGTTACGCCATCAATAGCACCGCCATCAATGTTTACACTGGTAGCATCTTGTTGAGCCATTGTGCCAAAGTCAGAGATAGGCTCACCGCTGACTGTAAGTGTCCCTTCAACATCAACATTATTAAACGTAGGGTTTCTGCCGAATATCCCGCCTTGTTGCTTAATAGTCATCTCATTACCTCGTTAATTGCCAAGCCCAAGAAACAGCAGCAACACCCCCAGGGGCGGCTACAACAGTGACTTGAAAGTTAGTCGTTGTTTTCTGAATATCAGATATGATGTATGAATTAGTTGCTGGCGTTGATGCAGCCCCATTCACTGTCATTTGAATATTATAGTTTGTATCTGGTTCAGCAACAGGCAGTGTAATTGTTTTAGTTGTGTCTGCCGCACCAAACGATACCGTGCCAGACGGCAAAGTATCAGCCTCACTAAATACCGCCTTAGTAGCAGATGATCCTTGATTGATTAATGTCTTTGTATATGCTGGTGAAGCTGGAGCCACACTGTTATTCTTAATGCGTCCATTGCCTTGGATGTTTGCAACAGTAAAGATTGTTTCTGTATCTGCGTGAAGAATAGTGTTTCTAGCAACGTATGGGTCTGTGCAAATACCAGCACCACCACCCAGAACTATTGTTCTTGGAGTGCCGCCCGATGCACTTTCAAACTTATTGTAAATAATATTTATACCTCTAGCATCTACAGAAACCGAGGCATCATATCCACATCGTATATGTGTGTCGTTGTTATCAATTTCATTGAAGGCAATAGTTGCACCAAATCCACCTTTATATTCAATACCAGTAGTACATTGGTTAATTAGGTTGCCTAGAATGTTATGCGTATTTGCCTGACCGCCGCTAGGCCCATCATTCTCAATCCCAGTTGTGCAATGTGATATGTAGTTTTTATGAGAGATATTTACAATGTCTACAAAATAAGTCCTTATACCTTTGCCAAGAAAAGAAAACTTGCAATCCTCAATATCAACACCTTGCATATCTTGAATATACAAACCAATGTTTGCATCTGTCTTAGATGCGCCTTCAAAAGCTAGTCCTCTAATTCTAATGCGACCACCACGATTTACAGAACTTGGCCCCTGACAAGCAATAATGCCTTGAATGGTTGTGTTAGCCGTTTTAAGAATAGTCTTATCACCAAATAAAATTATATCGCCAGCATCAACTGATCCAACAGTTAAGGAAGATGAAATGATGTATGTTCCACTTGGAAAATATAAGCCCTTACCAGTAGGGTTTGCAGTATGAACGTATGTTAGTGCAGCTTGAATAGCCGCAGTGTCATCCGTCACACCATCACCAGTTGCACCAAAGTCTTTGACGCTCACCACATCTTGCAACTTGTTCTCTACTGTGCGTGTCTGTGCGCCAGTGCCGCCTTGGTTGTAATTGATATTGCCACTGTCAGCGTCCAGCGTATCAATGGCCTTACCAATGATAACTTCAATCTGCGAGTTAAGCGGTGGAGCCTCAGTGAATGTCAGGGTAAAGCCAGACACAGAGAAGCTAGACTTTAGCTGGTAAACGCCATCAATGTATACTTGGGCGTTGTTCTTTGATCCGGCCTCTACAGTAGTTGTGAAGGCTGTCTGAGAGCCATCGCCAGTGAATGTGTTGTTGGTAAAGTTAGCACCCACTACTGCGCCACCAAACAAGGCTGATGCGCTTTCTACAGTCACATTGCCAGCATTATCAAACTTGAGAATTTTTTCGGCGCGATCGGCAGCGTCAGGAAGAGTCATTGTTGTGAACTCTTCAATAGGGCTTCTTACTGCGCGATCAATCTGGTCACTAATGTCAGCATCAATTGCAATCTGCTTATCAAGCTCTACGTTAAGGGACTGTACGCTGAATGGGCCAGCAGTAGGGAAGTCAGTAGAACGCTCAATTGTTATATCGCGTACAAGAGCAACAGTAGCTGGGCCAGTAACAGACATAGTAATAGTGCCAGTAGTGCCATCACCACCGGATACTGTGTAGTCTGTACTAATAGTCTTAAGAGTTGAATCAATGTAAACAAGTACATCTGTTTCATCAAAGAACTCAAAAGGCACAGCAAAGCTAGTCTGTGTTACACCAGCACTTACTGAGTACGAGACTCTTGGGTTGTTATCAGCAATGTTAATAGTCATGGCGCAATCCTACCTTCCAATTTGAAATTGCTCAACTCACAATTAGTATCGTCCACCAGCAAACGCTCTAGCTGTTTCATTGGTTGTATCCTTTAAAAAATGTAACTGAGCAAATGGCAATCTTCTTATTAACTCAGCCGATCCTTCACCAAAGTCACCGCTTAAAAATTTAGCAAGACCTCTTCCTACATCTGCAGCATATGAAGGCCCAGCACCAGCTATACCAGTTACCGCATCAAGCATATTCTTATCCTGATTGAACTTAGGTTTAATAATGCCCATACCAATATCGGGGCCGCCAAGTGCCATACTTACGCCCATTGCAGTGTAAAACAAATCAGAATACAAAGCAGCAACACCAGATGCATCAAATGATCTAGCAATTTTTTCATCCAAAGTCATGCGTTCCATTTGCCAATCTTTGTATTTTAATTCCATTCCCATATACCCAAGACCCATAGCTGCAGATATGGCAACTGCTCTGTTCTTTACCTGACCTTGAGCAATTGATGCTGTAATTTTGTTTGAAGCAGCAAGGCTGTAAGACAGGAATTGGAAAGGCATTGAAAGCAATCCATTTTCTATACGAGCATAACCTTTAAACTTTTCATCCTGTTTCATTCCAAATTGTTTAGCTATGTGCATTGGCACATAAAAAACGCCATCAACAGCAATTGGTTTATCGGCTGGTGTACCCATCAAAACAGTATTACCAATACCCGCGTTCATTGAAGTTCTAAAGTTTTCTACAGCAGCTTTGTTTTCCCATTTAGATGTATTAGGCAAATACAAGCCAGCTTCTGTTTGCTCCCAAGGCGAGTTAGCAATGTCATTGGCTTCTTTTTTGCCTATGTTATAGCGAGCCAGATAAGCAATTTCCTGTTCAGTTGCTTGGCCTTTAGTAAGTTTGATTGACATATCAATGAGTGTATGCCCTCTTGCCATTGCATCCATCTTTTTAAAGATAGTTGTCATTGGGGCAACACCATTAAGCATAAAGAATGTAGATCTAACATTTGACATTAATCCTTCATTCAAAGGATTGTTTCTCATATTTTCGCTAAAGCGCATATGAGCATCGCCTTTAAGAATATCGATAATTTCTCCAGCAAGACGACCTTCTTGTGCGCTCATGCGAACACGACTGTCATTCATAACACCAAACAAAACTTTCCATACTGTGCCAAGTTCATGCTCCATCATAATCTTTGCAAAGTCTGGCAATGTTGCAAAGCCAGCAGAGCCAAGGTAATTAAGCATTGCAAGGTCTTTAAGAATGATAGAAGCTTTCAAACTCATAGACTCAGGGTTACGAATAACTGTGCCTTGAACACGATCATTCAAATGGCGAATGTCTCGCAAGATAGCGTTTCTTTGTTTTTCATTTATGTTTGCTGCAAGCAAATCGTCTTCTAGATCATCAATTACATCATCAATGTTTTTGCCAAAC